>Ga0209487_1002826_pt1 | contig 13891 bp, 13 predicted proteins | sample Poulit2012_FD_187524 | JGI IMG/M metagenome (GOLD analysis project Ga0209487, IMG submission 187524) | Agricultural soil microbial communities from Georgia to study Nitrogen management - Poultry litter 2012 (SPAdes) (version 2) | ecosystem: Environmental > Terrestrial > Soil > Agricultural land... | reverse complement strand
GCCGAGACTTTATGTCTATGAAACTTAAATAGTCTGACAATTGGGATTCTTAATTATCTTTGGTTTTGTTTGGTTCTATGGCGTCCGGAGCGGCATTCTTGTGTGTTGTGTCGCTGGCCGCAGTTTTTTGCTAGAGAACGGCATAATATCGGCGACGGCATCCCACGAGGAATGAGTCGCCACTAACGCGTTTGCCCGAGCCTTGGGCTGATGGTTCCGGACCCGACGCGACACCTGGACTAGACTCGGCGCGCACTGAGCCAAACAGTGATTAGAATGGAACAGCAATGAGTCAAAACATCTCCCTCGATACCACCGCCGTCATGTACCGTCCGGTGCTTATCCGCGCCGGTGTCGCCGTGATCTTCGGTATCGTCACCTTCATTTTCCAAGAGCCCGCAGCTGCCATGGTCAATTACGGTAGCGCCATATTCTTCCTGTTCTCGGGATCGGCCATGTGGGAATACTTGCGCCGCGACCCCGTCCCGGAGGGCATGCGCTCCCCGCTGTCACTGGTAGCCGCCGTCTGGATGCTTGCAGCCATCACCCTGGTCGGTGTCCAACTGGGTGACGTGTCCCAGACGGTCACCTGGATCGCCATCGCCGCGGGCCTGGGCCTGTCGGGGGCCGCCGAACTGTGGGCCTGGACCTGGCGAAAAACCTTCGCCCCGGCCCGTGATCACCTCATCACCGGAATCACCGGCATCGTTATCGCGGCCCTACTCATCGGACTGGATGTCGACTACCACCGCATTTTCGGGATCACCGGTACTTACGCCATCATCGTCGGAGTCCTCACAGCCATCACCGGTATTGGCTACTGGCTCGACACTCGTAAAGCCATCAAAGAAGACGGCTACGAACCACCCGCACCGTAACCGCGACCCCAAATTTCGCCCACAGCCGGTAGTTCTACGTTGTGTAAAACACCGACTAGAATAGGCCTGATCAACTTTCCAAAGGAGCAACTGGGACACCCGGAACACACCATGGCAGACTCACCTAAAAAACCACGCGGCGGATTCAAAGGCGGCATTAAAATTCCGCTGGGCTTCTCTTTTGCCGTTGGTATTATCGCGTTCGTCGTGGCCACCGTCGTCGCCACCGGAGGACTCAACAATCCGGAGCGTCCACTCCGCCTGGACATCGGCCTCATCGCCTTTGGTATCGCCTTTGCGTCCACCCTGGTCGTCGTCGCACTGCTGCAACTGACCGGACGGGAAAACCCCGACCACATTGCCGAAGGCTCCGGTATCAACCGCTCCTCCGAAGAGCTGCACCGTGCCGCCGTCGCGCGGGCCCGTGAACGCATGCGCCGTGAACGCGCCGAAGCACAACAACAGACCGGCGACGACGCTGCGGACACCACAGCACCCAAAGACGCCGCTGACGAAGACGGCCGCCACTAACGCACTGAACCCGGGAGCACCAATGTTGCACAAGCTACCGTACACTCCCGCCATCGTGGTGGATCAGGGCATCCTCGACGCGAATATTGCGGCCATGGCCGACTTCGCGGCCGACCATAACCTGACACTGCGGCCGCACGCCAAAACCCACAAAATCGCCGCCATCGGACAGAAACAACTCGCCGCCGGCAGCCCGGGCCTCTCCGTTGCCACACTGGGCGAGGCCCAATACTTTTTTGACGCCGGGATCACCGACCTATTTATTTCTTATCCCATCTGGCCCACCACCGCGGATGGTGACGTGCTCACCCGGTTGGCCACCGACGGCAACCTGGCCGTGGGGACCGACTCGGTAGCAGCCGTGCACCAGCTGGCCGATGTCACCGAGCAGCAGCCGGGCGTAGAAATCATGATCGAACTGAACTCCGGACACAACCGATCCGGCGTTTTCCCGGACCAAGTGGTGCCCATCGCCCAAGCCGTGCGTGACCGCAAAATGGTCCTGCGCGGTGTCTTTACCTTCCCCGGCCACAGCTATGCTCCCGGTGAGCACACCAGCGCGGCCGCCGATGAAGCCCAGACACTCAAAGCCGCCGAACGCGCCCTCCAGGATGCCGGATTCAATGTTCCGGTCCTATCCGGCGGGTCAACGCCATCTGCCACCGCAACCGTTGCCGGCGGGGCCACCGAAATCCGTCCGGGCGTCTACGTTTTCGGGGATGCCCAACAGCTAGAACTCGGCCGCATCGGCTTCGAAAACATTGCCCTGACCATCGCGGCCACCGTGGTATCGCGGCATGAAGCCCACGGGGACGCGCCGGCCCGCATTATTGTCGACGCCGGTTCCAAGGTACTGGCCAATGATCGAGCACCGTGGGCTACCGGTCACGGGCGCGTACTGGGCCACCCGGACGCCCACATCACCGCGGTATCCGAACACCACGGCACCATCCGCTGGGAGAGCGATGAGCTGCCCGCAATTGGCTCGCGCATCCAGGTCATTCCCAATCATGTGTGCGTGGCCGTCAACCTGGTTGACGAAGTCTACGTCGTCGACGGCACAGACATTCTTGAACAATGGCAGGTCGGCGCCCGCGGCATGAACGCCTAACAGTTCCCCAGGACCAGCCGGTGGCCCCTACCCGGCATGGCCGCCGGTGGGATGATTCGCATGCCGTCCGTGGGTCAGCCAGTAGACCAGAATGGAGACCAACAACACGGCGGCACCAACCAGGTAGAGGCCAGGATAGCCCGCCAGCTGGATCATAAACCCCAGGGCGACCGGCCCAACCGCGATACCGGCATCAAGCGACAAATAATGCGTGGAGGTCGCAATCGGGATCCGCTCGGATGTTGTCCGGCCAATGCCCACGGCTTGCAAGCTGGGGACCGCGCCGCCCTGGCCAATACCACCCAGCATCGCGGCCAGCACGATAAGCCACAGACTATCCGCCACAGCGACCAGCGCCAGTGATAGTGCAAAGGCAAGCAGTGCCCACGGGATGACCGCATTTTCACCCCGGCGGTCATGAATTCTGCCGGCAAACAGCCGGACACCTAGCATCGCCAGAGCAAAAACGATGAAGAACAGCGACGCCGCATCGGACATACCACGACCAACCAAATACGGTGGCAGGTAGGTGGTGAATAAGGCGTATCCGATGGCACTGAGAAACGCGACGATCGCTACCGGCAGGACATTCAAATCAATTAGATCAGAACCGCGAATACGCCAGCGTTTGCGGTATTCTTCCGGACTCGGGGCGTGTTCTTTGATGCGCAGCGGTATGACAGCCAGCAGCGAGATGCCGGCACAGATCGCTGTGAAATTAAAAACCCACTCATCAGAGGCCACCGCACTGATTTTGACTGCGGTGAGCGGGCCGATGGCCATGCCAAGCGTGGCAGCCAGTGAATAGTACCCCAGGCCTTCACTGCGTCGGCTCGACGGGATGACATCGATGACCGCCGAGGTGATCGCCGTCGAGATAATTCCAAAGGCCGTGCCCTGAATAACCCGGATCGCAATGAGCACACCGTAGTGGTCCACCAGCGGATACACCAGCGAACTGACGGCGAAAATCGTCAACGAAATGATCAGGGTGCGTTTGCGCCCGAAGAAATCCAAATATTTGCCGATGACCAGACGGACCAGGCCGGCGCCGATCACAAATGAGCTGGCCGCAAAGCCCGCGGCCGTGTCATTAGCTTGGAACCGTTCGGCCGCATACAGCGCCATGAACGTCATCAGCGAAATGAACACAATGTAGGCGCCCAACAGCACGGTGAACGCTAGAAAATAATCGCGCGTAAAAAGCGCAGGCTTGGACGTCGCACTCATAGTCGCCCATCGTTCGACACTGGCACGTGATCAGCTCTTTTCGGATCGTTGGATAACACAATGGTTGACGCTACGTTACTACTCGCCGAGTGAAAAACAACGCTCCGGGGCCCGTGGGCTACTGTAATTTTCTGTGGGAGCGCGTGCCGCCGGTGTGGCGGCCATGGGCCAGCCAGTACACCAACAGGCCAATACAAACGATTCCCGCACCGGCAAAGTACAGTCCTTGGAAACCAGTCAGATTAATCATGAACCCCAACGCAACCGGTCCAATGGCCAGGCCAGAGTCTAACGCCAGGTAGTGAGTGGAAGTTGCGATAGGAATTCTGGCGGTGGTGGTGCGGCTGATGCCGACCGCCTGCAAACTTGGCAGGGCTGCCCCATGGCCAAAACCACCCAAGACAGCTGCCAGAATAAACTGCCACAGACTATCAGCCAAGCCCAGCATGGCCAGCCCCAAGACCAGGGACATAAGAGCAACGGGAATGACAGCATTCTCGCTGTACCGGTCATGCATTTTGCCAGCAAATAACCGGACTACCAGCATGGCAAGCGCCCAAATGAAGAAGAAAAGCGACGCCGTGCTCACCATATCGAGCCCAACAAGATACGCGGGTAAGTAGGTCATGACCACTGAAAACCCGAGGGAAGTCAACAAACCAACCACTGCGATGGGCAGGACCTTGCCGTCGAGTAAATCTGATCCTCGGATACGCCAGCGCCGATCATATTCGGCCTGACTTGGGGTACGTTCTTGAATCTGCATCGAAAGTACGGCAAGCAGCGCCACGATGGCACAGCTGGTGGTGAACCCAAAAACCCATACGCTGGAGGCTCGTTCACTGAGCTGCAGTGCCGCTAGCGGTCCGATGGCGTTGGAGACCGTACCCGCCAGTGATAAATAACCCAGGCCCTCACTGAGGCGCCCCAATGGGATCAGGGTAATGACCGTTGCGCTAATGGTCGTGGAGGCGATACCAAAAGCGGCACCGTGAATAATACGGACCAGCACGAGCAACGCATAAGAGCCCACGAGCGGATATAACACTGAACATAAAATAAACAGCGCCAGTGTGATGAGAAGGGTGCGTTTTCGGCCGATAAAGTCAAGGTACTTGCCAATAAGCACGCGTGAGAGCGCGCCGCCGGCCACAAACGAACTGGCGGCAAAACCTGCTGCGGTTTCATTGACACTGAATTGTTGTACCGCATAAAGCGCCATGAACGACATCAGCGTGATAAATACTAGGCTGACCCCAAGCATGACGACGAACCCACGCAAATAGTCGGGTGTCCATAGACGCTGCTCGGGTGAAGAGGGCAATGAATCTAACCAAACATTTGAGAAAAATGACAAAGGACTGTCAACGAAAGCTGATCAAGTTACAGCATACTGAAAGTTACTCAAGCACTATATAATTGTCTTGTGCGGCACCGGATGGATGACATGAAGTCGAATAAGAAAGTAGGAGTCACGATACTCATCACGACGTTTATCACCGGTTCGTGAACGTATTTGACCCTCCAGGCTCTGGTGCGGATAATGAGGCGTAATGAGCGAATCTAAAGGTCTACAGATCAATTGGCTGGGAGCCTCGGGCTCCGCGCTGGGTGCGGTGACGTCTGCCGTACTGTTATCTACACTGGGTGCCGCCGGAACTCTCATTGGTGCTGCACTGGGTAGTCTGATCATCACTGTGGGCGGTAGCATCTACGCGTACTCACTGCAACGTGCCAAATCAGGCTTGGAAAAGACGGCAGGGAAAGTCAAAGAGTCGACGCAAAGAATCGGAAAATCTGCTGGTCGGGCAGCTCAAGAGCCGATCAGTGCGACTTCCGATCGGAGTATGCCCGACCAATCCCGCAGCGCTGAAGGAGCCGAAGCGGAAAGCGTAACGTCCTCACCAGAGGAAAAGCGGTCGTGGCAGCAGACGCTCCGAACCATGCCATGGAAACGCATTGCCGCACTGGCTGGTGGTCTATTTGTGCTGACCATGGTGATTGTTCTTGTCTTCGAGCTAGCTACCGGTCGCCCAGTTTCATCTTTCACGGGCGGCACGAGTCGTGATAGCACGGGGACGACATTCTCGGGCCTGACCAATCGCGGCAGCGAGGATAGTCCAGGAACCCAAACCCCTGAAGAGCAGCGGCCGGGCCGGGATCAGGACCAAGACGTAGAGCAAGAGCAACCGCAAAATGAGTCGCCCGAGTTCCAGGACGATCCCGCTCCCGAAGAAGTGCCGGTAACCCCAGAGGCCCCGCAACCGCAGCCTGAAGAACCTGCACCACAACAAGAAGAGGCACCCGAGGCGCCAGCAGAATAATTCTCGAGAGCTAGCGGTTGCTTGACGGAGCGCTGGTGATAAATTCAGTCGAACACCTCTGTTCCCGGATTTATAGTGCTGTCATGTTATCTAAGCTCGGTTGGTCTGCGTCGTAACAGCAGGCTCTCTGTTAGATGGTTGCTGTTTTAGTGGAACCCTTGTGCGGTGATCGGGAAGTTATGGCGCTCGTGCCGACTTCTATTTACTCGAGAATCCTAAACTGTGGCGATCCTAAATGTAGACAGATCGGTCAGTAAATCAGTTGTTGCTTGTCAGACCAACAGTTAAACCATTGACTTACCTGAAAGCCTCTGGCAATGTACCTGAATACAGGCTGAGTATTTCATGCCTTCCAGCTGTGTCTGGGACTCAACAAGGAGAACCATGAAAAAAATTCTCATGGGGGTCGCTACACTTGCAACCCTCGCACTTAGTTTGACCGCATGCGGGGCAGACCCAAACGCTGCCGACGCCCCAGAGGCGGTCGCTGATGGAGATTCATCAGAGATTCTTATTGGTGGTTCGCTGAACCTCGACGGTGAACAGTCAGCTTACGACGCCTTGATTCTGGAAGGCATTGAAGTTGCAGTTGCTGAAACCAACGAAGACGGTGGCGTGCTCGGCCAACAAGTCAAATGGGAAAACCTGAACGGCGCAAGCGATACCACGACTATCGCCAATAACACTGAAACGCTCATCGAACGTGGCGCACAAGCTATTATTGCACCGGCTGACTTTGACTACGGTAGCCCAGCCGCACGTGCCGCGCAGGACGCCGGACTTGTAGGTATTTCGCCGGGTGCAACATCGCCAAGCTACGGCTCGGATATCTTAGGCGATAAGCAATTTACCATTGGCTACTGGAACACCGCCATGGGTGCTGCAGCAGCTGAGTGGGCGTACAACGAGGAAGACTTCCGTAACGCGTATGTGGTCACATACGACGGGCTTGACTACACAGAATCACTCAGCCGTTATTTCATAGAATCGTGGGAGAACGCCGGTGGCAACATCGTAGCCGAAGATATTTATAGCGGCGGCGGCGACTTCAGCGCGCAATTGCAGCGACTGCGTGGAGTGGCAGATGAGGTCGATGTCATCTACATCTCGGTGTATAACCCAGACCTTGCCCAGTTTATTCGTGAAATTCGTGCATCGGGCATTGACACTATGATTCTTGGCGGTGACGGATATGACGGCCCAGAACTTAGCGAAAGTCTCGGCGAAGAATACGGTAACAACATTTACTATGTCACTCACGCTTTCCTGAGTGAAGATGCGAGCCCGAATATCCCAACGTTCATCGACACGTTCACCGAAGAAACGGGCGCAGAGCCTCTATCGATCCTTGAAGCACTCGGCTATGACACCGCAACAGCACTGTTTCAAGCGATGGAAGCAGCCGGGACGACTGACGGAGAGGCACTTGCTCAACAGATGACAGACATGGAATTCGATCTGCTCAGCGGTAACCTCACGTGGGCTTCGGCTGAAGATGGGCACGAACCACAAAAAGAGACCGCGATTGTCTATCTCGAAGAAGGACAGCCGGTATTTGATAAATGGTTCAAGCCTGAGTGGACACCTGACCCATAATGCACCGGAACTCTACCAACGGTGAAAGGCTCACTGCCAACGGCGTCGTCATGGACTTTAACGGTCTACGCGCTTTGGACGATGTGAGCCTTTCACTGGGCAGACATGAAATTGTTGGGCTGATTGGGCCCAACGGTTCAGGAAAAACCACGCTGGTGAATTTATTCTCCGGAGCACTGACACCAACGGCTGGAACCGTGACGATCGACGCTGCGGAAGTAACCGGCTTGGCACCCCGTAAAATTTCCCGCGCGGGCCTGGTACGTACTTTTCAAACCGTGAGGCTGTTCGGAACGCTCAGTGTGTTTGAAAACGTTCAGCTAGGCGCACTGGGCGCTGGCATTCGCCGATCACAAGCCACCCGAAAAGCTAACGAACTGCTCGATCTATTCGGGATCGATCACTTGCGCAACGTGCTCGGTGATTCCCTCTCATACGGTCAGAAGCGGATCGTCGAGATTTTACGAGCTATCGCCACTGATTGTAACTACCTCTTGCTTGATGAACCGGCGGCCGGCCTGAACCAGGACGAAAGTGACACGCTCCTTGGGCAACTTGCAAATATTCCCGAACAGTTCGGTTGCGGTCTACTCATAATTGACCATGATATGGATCTGATCATGAGGCTGTGTCAACGGCTTCACGTACTGAACCAGGGCAAAACGATTGCAGAAGGCACTCCCGAGCAAATTCGTGTTGATCCGACGGTCGTTACAGCATATTTGGGCAGCCAAGCGACTGCGGGCGAGGACGAATCTCAAGACAATACATTAACGGAGTAGGCATTGAGTCTTCTTGAAGTCACGGATCTGCGGGTGAGATATGGCGCAATCCCAGCAGTCAAAGGTATTGACCTTCGCGTCGAAGAAGGCGAATTGGTCGCGGTAGTCGGCGCCAATGGAGCAGGCAAAACAACGACCCTTGCGGCTATCGCTGGCGCCCACCGCGCCTATGCAGGAACCGTCGTCTTCGACGGGCACCAAATTCAACGGAAAAGAAGCGCTGAGATTGCTCGCCGTGGTATCGCACTCGTCCCTGAAGATAGGGGTATCTTCCCCAGTTTGACGGTCGACGAAAATTTGCGTCTTGGTTCGTATTTAATACGGGACGGAAAAGAAGTAGAACGTTTGCGTAGTCAGACTTTCGAACAGTTCCCGATTCTGAAACAACGTGCGGGACAGGGCGCCGGGACACTGTCGGGCGGGGAACAACAGCAACTGGCTATTGCCCGTGCACTCCTCACGAAGCCACGGCTCCTGATGCTTGATGAACCATCATTGGGACTGTCGCCTACTCTCGTCGACCGCGTGTTTGACATCGTTCAAGAACTCCACCGAGAAGGTGTAACGATTCTGCTCGTTGAGCAGAACGTTACACGCGCCCTCGACCTTGCAGATCGTGCCTATGTACTTACGACCGGTGAAATGACCGCCAGCGGCACATCTGAAGAAATTCGTACCTCGGTTGATATCGCATCGGCCTATCTCGGTGGGGTCCAGGCAGAAAGCTCTGAGGGATAACGTGAACGAAGTACTTCAGGTCATTGTGAACGCGCTGAGCCTTGGAAGCCTCCACGCTCTGCTCGCGCTTGGTCTCGTGATGGTTTTTGGCATCCTCAAGCTCATCAACTTTGCTTACGGTGAGCTAATCATGGTTGCGGGATACACCTGGTATGTGCTCCAACCAAGCTGGGTACCCCTTGTGCTTATTGTCTTGGCCGCAGTAGCCGCTGTCGTTTTCACCAGTGTCGCAACTGAACGGATAGCCTTCAGGCCACTTCGCTCAGGAACCATGAACGCGATGCTCATTACGTCTTTTGCAGTCAGTACTGTGCTGCAATCCTCGGCGTTAATTTTTATTTCGCCAAGACCCAGTGTCATCCAGGTCCCACAGTGGTTGAGTACGTACCTGAGTATCGGCCCAGTACAGATATCAGTCCTTAGTCTCGTGATTTTCGGAGTGAGTATGCTGACACTTCTGGCACTGATGCTTGTCATGCAGAAGACACGTCTCGGTATTACACTTCGAGCGGCTTCGGATGATTTTCGTATGCTGCAGTTACTAGGGATCCGAGCAGATCAGGTAATTGCCATGGCATTTGTCATCAGTGGCCTGCTAGCAGGCATAGCAGGAGTGCTGTGGGTGAGCCGCATCGGGATGGTCTGGCCAACAATTGGTATGAGTCCGCTGCTGATCGCCATCATTGCAATCGTTGTTGGTGGAATGAATAGTTTGAAAGGAGCAATTGTGGGCGGCTTCTTCATGGGAGGTCTCCACATTATTATGCAAACCTGGCTGCCCCAGAACCTGCTCGCTTTCCTTGACGCATTTATTTTCGGGATCGTCATTCTCGTGTTGGTATTCCGGCCGGAGGGCATAGTCAAAGGCCGCTTCCAGACAGAAAGGATCGGCTAAATGACTCCACCATCACGCTCTATGGCCTTCCGCAAGGTCTTGCCATTCATCATTGCCCTGGGCGTACTCGTCATCATCGCCATTTGGGTTGCCCTCTTCGGGACAACCGTTATGAACCGGGTAGTTACAGTGATGTTCGTCCAGCTCGTATTGGTTCTCGGGCTCCAAATGTTTATGGGCAACTCGGGTATTCTGTCATTTGCTCATGTCGGTTTCATGGCCATCGGAGCCTATGCTTCGGCGCTGGTGTCAATCCCCGCAGAAAACAAAAGCCAGTCTCTGCCGAATCTCTACGAACCGCTGAAGAATATTGAAGTTGGTTTCTTACCGGCGATCCTTATCGGAGCAACGCTTGCTGGAATCTTTGCTGCAGTCACAGGGATCGCGCTCATGAGATTGTCAGATACAGCAGCGGCCATCTCATCTTTTGCACTACTGGTTATCGTGAATGTCGTGCTGTCACAGTGGAACCAAGTTACCAACGGTCCGCGTACTCTTTCCGGCATCTTGCGGTACACGGATATGTGGACCGCTTTTGGCTGGGCGGTTGTTATCTTGCTCGTTGCATTCCTTTTCAAGGAGTCGTCACTTGGGATGAAACTGCGTGCATCGCGCGATAATCTCCATGCGGCAGATGCGATCGGAATCAATGTGGTTAAAACACGTTGGATATCGTTTGTTCTATCGGCATTCATCGCAGGTCTCGCCGGAGGCCTGTGGGCACATTTCATTACTTCATTCCAACCAGATTCGCTCTACTTTGAAATGACATTTCTGATCCTTATGATGCTTGTCGTGGGAGGCACGCAAACCATCACCGGAGCCACCTTGGGCGTCATCGTGATTACTGTCGTATATGAGGGACTGCGCTCTATTGAAAATAATCTTGCGTTGAGTGGAGCACTGCCCTTCAAAACTGTCGGTATGACAGAGATCTTGTTAGCCATTGCTCTCATTTTAATGTTGGCCCTGAGACCCGGCGGTATTATCCACACCAGTGAATTAGGCTCCGGAGTACGACGCCGCCAAAAGCATATTTCTAAACCAGGATAGAAAGGCACAATTCTCATGGAAACCTTTACCTTTGAAGTCGCTCCGGATATTGACCCGGCGAAGCTCACTTATACTTTCGGTGGAGTTGAAGCACAAGCTCAGATTAAACCGGGCACCGTGATATCTACGTCGACTCTGGATTGCTTCGCCGGTCTCCTCACGAAAGAGGGGAAGGGGGCACCCTCCGAGCAGTTGGATTTCCGGTACCTTAACCCGCAGACCGGCCCATTCTATGTCGAGGGAGCCGAGCCTGGTGATACTCTCGCGGTGCACTTTGTGAGCATTGAACCACGATTCGACTGGGGCGTCAGCATGATGCTGCCCTTCTTCGGTGCACTGACCAATACCGGAACAACGGCTACGCTGAACGAGCCACTTCCGGAACAAGCATGGTTTTATGATTTCGATGTCGCAAATAGTACCGTCTGGTATCAAGCAAACGATAGTAACCTGAGACTCCCACTCCCGCTCGACCCGATGCACGGGACGGTTGGGGTTGCTCCGGCCGCTGGTGAAGCACGGTCGGCTCTCGCCCCGGGGGATTGGGGAGGGAACATGGACTCCCCAGAGATGCGTCCGCAAACGACAGCTTACTTCCGTGTCAACGTACCGGGTGCGCTCTTCAGCCTTGGTGATGGGCACGCCCGCCAGGGGGAGGGGGAATCATGTGGTGTTGCGGTTGAAACGGCAATGAACACGGTATTCATCCTCGAAGTGATTAAAGGCGGAGGACCAGCGTGGCCGAGGATCGAAAGCGATGAGTATCTCATGACCACTGGTTCGGTGAAACCACTGGAAGACGCCTTCCGGATCGCGAACGTTGAGATGGTCAATTGGATATCAGAGTTACTTGAAATCAGCACGATGGATGCATATCAACTGGTTTCCCAAACGAACCTGAGCCCGGTAGCGAACGTGGTCGATACGGTCTACACAATGGTATGTAAAGTACCGAAAAAAGTGCTGGGCGAAGCAGCACTGCAAGCATTCGGGGGCACACACCAGACCCTACGAAAGCAAGCACAGGAATGGGCAAGCCGCTAGAAGCACGGGTTATACGTGCAGCCTACGGCCTAACGCTTGGTGCTATACCTTGTTATCGAGGGGCCATATTTGGAGCCTAGTAGTGGTACGTGTCAGTTGGTGCAGACGCATAATTATCCGAGGTTGCCGGACGGCACCATTCGATACCCAGGGCTTCAGCGAGCTCGATGACACTGTTGGAACGTGCCAAGCGAGGTAGATCGGAACCGTTGCGGATCTGGCCGCCGTCGTTCTCGAACTCTTCTAGGAAGTCGTGTGCCCAGGTGAGTTCCTCTTGGGACGGGCTCAAGCCTTCGTTGATGGTTGCGGTCTGTTCGGGTAGCAGGCACAGTTTGCCGGTGAAACCGAACTCTGACGAGATTGAAGCTCCCTGCGTAAGCACTTTTCCTGCGGTGCCTTGGGTAGGACCATCGATCGGGGAGGGCAGCATGGCTGCTTTGGATGCGATGGTGAACTGGCTTCGGGCATACGCAAGGGCCCTGGGGGAGCCCCCGAATCCGGTGTCGCGGCGGAAGTCGCCGACGCCAAATGCTAGGCGGAAGGTGCCACGGGCCGCGGCAATCGAGTTAATGCGCTGCAGTCCGCGGGCGGTTTCTACCAGCGCGACGATCGGTACGCCCGGCAAGCGTGCGGCGGTTTCGTTCACATGGTCGGTGGATTCCACCATAGCTAGCATGACGCCCTGCAATCCGCCGTTGTGGTGTGGACCTTCGAGTTCATGGGAAATATATTTGGCCAGCTCGGTAACGTCTTGCTCCCACCACGGGCTACCGTAACCATTGATCCGCACCCAGCCGGTGTGGCCATCAGCGAACCAGTTGGCGACATTTTTGAGCGCCCGTTCTTTGTCTTTTGGTGCGACGGCGTCTTCAATGTCATATAAAAGAACATCGGCGGCAGAGTTTTCAGCGGCAACAAAGCGTTCTGTCTGAACAGCGTTGACTAACAACCATGACCGGGCAAGATCCGCTTGGACTTTTTGTCCCGGGGAAGGCGTTACGTACGTGGTCATAATAGAACTGTTGGCCACCAGGTCTCCTTACCGTATTGCACCCGGTGCAGGGCAATACGTGAAATATCGAATTTGCTTGAGCTCAGCAATAAAAAGCACTCGTACCACAGTACCGCGGCGGGCGCTACAAGCCAATGAATCAAGCTGCTGGAGCAGCTCGTGTGACCAAGCTGATACCACAGCGTTTGCAGCGAAAGAACTCCGCTGTTGCGGGGGTCACTAGCCAAATGAGTTGGCGGGGCATATCCTTAGCAGCAGTCCCGACATAGACGAGCGACAACCACGATTCTAGTGCTTTCTACCGGAAGGAATAATACAGCCAGACAGGACGTTTCTTTAGATCCGATGCCCCATTGGTGGGGGTACGGCGTAGGATTTACTGACACGAAATTTCGGACCATAAGGAGGATACATTGATGATGCAGATTCATCCAGGGTGGAGCCTGAGTGACTTTCACCAGGACCAAGATTTTGAGGAAGATGGCCGACCAGTTATCGCCATCATTGTCGCCTTATGGTCACCCGATCTCAGTAACTGGTCCGCACAGTTTGTTTACGACCTCACGACACAGGCAGCTAATACTGTTCGGGAGCTGGGCGGTCGGCCGCGAGTCATTGATAGTTCTGCCGCGTCGCAGCAAAAGGACGGCACTGTGTGGCACGACGGCGTGGACGCATTTGTGTACTTAGGCGGGGC
>Ga0209487_1002825_pt1 | contig 13891 bp, 12 predicted proteins | sample Poulit2012_FD_187524 | JGI IMG/M metagenome (GOLD analysis project Ga0209487, IMG submission 187524) | Agricultural soil microbial communities from Georgia to study Nitrogen management - Poultry litter 2012 (SPAdes) (version 2) | ecosystem: Environmental > Terrestrial > Soil > Agricultural land... | reverse complement strand
AAACAAAAAAACGCCCACACACCTTCGTGTATAAGCGTTCTTCCGTAGTGGAGCATGTCGGGCTTGAACCGACGACCTCCTGCGTGCCACGCAGGCACTCTCCCAGCTGAGCTAATGCCCCATCAATTAATTTTTCAACCAAGATTTATTATATACTTGTTTGACTTTTATTTCAAGGAAAGCACGTTTAATTAAGTACTCTTTATAAATGGGATGGACAAAAGTGCTGCAACGGTGCGTTTTAGAGTGATAGAATTGTAATATTAGCTTTGCTTGCTCATTCTATAGCGAAAAGCTGAGGATCATTAGCGGAAAACGGGTTATCTATAGCGCAAAGCCGACAATGATTAGCGCGAGGTCGCCTAGGCGCTAATTTTCGCCTTATTTTCTAGTAGTCTTCATTGACAATCCAATTATCAACGTTATATGATGAAATAACGTTTATGATTAACTTTGGATGTGAGGAGCTATTTATGAAAAATAAACCATTGTACCTTATCCTACTTATTTCGATACTTACCTTTATTTCAGTTACCTATATATTTACGGCAAAGCATGGGTATATGTATGATCAAGCGATTATTGATTGGATTGACAGAATATCATCTGCAACATTAGTGAAAACGATGGATCTTGTTTCCATGCTCGGATCGAGTGAAATGATCTTGTTCGTCACATTTGGGATCGCCGCTATTTTTGCGATTAGAAAGAATTGGTCATTTATGATTTTCTTTTTGATTGTCTCGGTTGGTGGTGTATTTCTAAACCTTCTATTGAAACTTTTATTCCAACGGGAACGTCCGGGGGAGATGAGCAATATTGAAGTGTTTAATTATTCGCTTGACATTCCATCTTATAGTTTTCCAAGTGGGCATACAATGCGGGCGACGATTTTACTCGTGTTTTTAATTTATATTAGTTCACGCTTTATTAGAAATTCAGCAGTACGAATGATCTCCTATATGGCTTGTACAGTGGTTATGTTTGGTATTCCACTTAGTCGGTTGTTCTTAGAAGCACATTTTCTATCGGATACAATTGCTGCCATGAGTATTTCAATTGCTTGGTTTTGTTTATGTTTACTCATATTTAGGAAATACAATGATAGAAAAGCAGAAGCTGTTTACCTTCGTTGGTAAGTTGCTTCTGTTTTTTATGAAGAACGCCGTTTATAAACCATTCATGCCGATCTGGTATCTTGGCTGTGCCGATTTATCTTAAAGAATCATGCTTCTATCGTAACGGATAGAGGTATGGTTTTTTTAATATCCATACATAAATATGATTGCAGTAAACTATAATGAATAGTGGACATGTTCAATAATGATCACGGAGGAGTCAGATGCAAACATGGATTACCCATATGATGGAACAGTTTGGCTATGTAGGGATCTTTCTTATGATGGCCATAGAAAATATCTTCCCACCCATTCCTTCTGAGATCATCCTAACCTTTGGGGGATTTATGACGACCTATACGAATCTATCAATTATTGGTGTTGCTATTACGGCGACCACTGGTTCTGTACTTGGCGCGATCGTCTTATATGGAATTGGCATGCTGATCGATGTAGCACGGATGGAGAAAATGGTTGAGCGGTGGGGACATTTTATTCGTGTGACCAAAGGAGATATTCACAGAGCTGATGTTTGGTTTGAAAAATATGGTTACTGGACCGTATTGTTTTGCAGAATGATCCCACTCGTTAGGAGTCTTATATCAATTCCAGCAGGGATGTCAAACATGACGTTTTGGCTTTTCCTTCTATTTACGATGATTGGCACAGTGGCATGGAATCTGATCCTTATCCTAATTGGTGTTGTTTTAGGTGAGTCTTGGCAAGACATTCTTCAGATTATGGATGTTTATTCCAACGTGGTCTATCTACTCATTGGGATGGGCATGATGCTATTGCTTATTTTATATATCCGGAAACAAAGTAGCAGAAAGTAGAGAGCTTCATGATAGTGGGAGTTGATAAAACCAATGGATATCATAGAATTACTAAAAGCGATTATTTTAGGAATGGTGGAAGGGCTGACAGAGTTTGCACCCGTATCATCAACGGGACATATGATTATCGTGGATGATATGTGGTTACAATCAGAACAGTTTTTAACAAAGTATGTGGCCAATACATTTAAAATTGTTATTCAAGTTGGCTCTATTTTAGCGGTCGTTGTTATTTTTAAAGATCGATTTATCGACTTGCTTGGTTTAGGACGAGAGAGGGAGCATACAACAACAGCGTATGGACGATTAAAATTAAGTCAAGTCATTGTAGGCTTAATTCCAGCAGGGGTGTTTGGTTTGCTCCTTAAAGATTTTATCGATGATTATCTATTTTCTACGGAAACTGTTTTAATTGGGTTATTATTAGGTTCCATCCTTATGATTGTTGCTGATAGATATGCCGCAAAAAACCCGACGACGCAAACGGTTGACCACATTACATATCGCCAGGCATTGACAGTTGGTCTGATTCAGTGCTTCGCTTTGTGGCCTGGATTTTCGCGATCAGGTGCAACCATTTCGGGGGGCGTCATGACAGGTATGAGTCATCGTACAGCTGCTGATTTCACCTTTATTATGGCTGTTCCAATCATGGTAGGCGCAAGTGGGATTTCACTTTTTAAAAACTGGGAGTATTTCACACTTGAAGCATTGCCATTTTTTATGGTTGGGTTTATTGCTGCATTTATATTTGCTTTATTATCAATTCGTTTTTTCCTAAAACTGATTAACAAAATTAAACTTGTTCCATTTGCCATCTACCGAATTGTTCTAGTAGGCGTGATTTACTTAATTTACTTTTAAGAATATGCTCAAAAAAGGATGAGTTTAGAGAGATAATTTACCTAAACTCATCCTTATTATTCGAGGGCTTATGATCCTATTGGTTTTGCTCTATCCGCTATTTTATTTTCCGACTCTTGGATAATCACCGCTCCGGAAGCGTCACCGGTAATATTGACAGCGGTTCTAAACATATCCATAAATCGATCAACACCTGCGATTAATGCAATGGCTTCTAGTGGTAAACTCAGACTTGTAAGTACAAGGGTTAACATGACTAAGCCTGCTCCAGGCACGCCAGCCGTTCCAATCGAACCGAGTGTGGCAATGAGGATGAGTGTTAAAATTTGTATAAATGTTAATTCAATGCCATATGCTTGGGCTGCAAAAAGCGCGGCAACACTCAAGTAAAGTGAGGTTCCATCCATATTAACCGTGGCACCTAATGGTAAAATAAAGCTTGATACTTTCTTCGATACACCTAAATCATCTTCAGAGCATTTGATCGTGACTGGCAATGTTCCGGAACTACTTTGTGTACTGAATGCGACAAGGCTTGCGGGTAATATGCCTTTGAAAAACCGCCAGGGGCTCATGTTTCCGAGCGTCTTCACACCGATCGAATAGATAATGATTGCATGAACAATACAAGCAGCGGCAACAACGGATACGAGCTTGATCAAAGGAAGTAAAACGGAGAGACCATATTCACCAATGATTGGTGCTAATAATCCGAATATCCCCAGTGGAATCAGCTTCATGATCATCCAAGTAATTTTATACATGATTTCTGCGAGACCATCAAAGAATTGATAAACAGGTTCTGCCTTTTTCCCAACCATCGTAATGCCGAGTCCGATAAATAGGGCGAAGAAAATAATTTGCAGGATGTTTCCACTGGATAAGCTTTCTATGGGATTTGTCGGAATGATTTCCAACAAGACATTAACGACACCACCGGTTTCGGTTACTTCAGGTATTTCTCCTGTGGTAGAAACGTCAACCCCAGCACCAGGCTTGAATAAGATCCCGGCTAAAAGTCCAATCGTAACTGCCATCAGGGTGGTACCTAAATAATATATAATCGTTTTCCCGCCAATTCTCCCAAGCGTTTGCACATCCCCGGTGCTTGCCACACCAACAATTAGAGAGGAAACAATCAGTGGTATGATAATAAATTGAATTAGACGTAAGAATAGGATTCCGAGAGGTTCAATAATTCCAATGCTTGGTCCAAATATAATTCCGGCAATAATAGCGAATACAAAGGCGATAAGGATTTGTGTTAATAAACCTGTTTTTCCAATGCGTTTCATGAATAACTTCCCCCTTCATGAAGATATTGAAAAATATACCTAGTCTTGAAACACCACCCTTCTATAAAAAAACTAAAAAATGAATAATACGCATTATATTAATGAATTTCAGAATCTCTATTTATAGCTACATCCACATAGCTGGTTACGGTAATTATCACATTCATATTAAATAAATATGTCGTGCAAACTAAAATAAGAACGCTTTATCATGATTAAACCCTCGGAGAAAGTTATGAAATTCATTAGATGCGCTATGGACGTCATTTATTTTGGACAATAAAAAATCATGCTACTTACCATAAACGGTAAGTAGCATGATTCTTTATTGCAGATTATAAATAAGCCATTAAAGATGTTGCGATTGAGAAATAAATAAGTAATCCTAAAATATCATTAACCGTTGTAATAAATGGACCCGATGCAATGGCAGGGTCAAGCCTTAATTTATTAATGATTAATGGAACTGTAGCTCCAATGACTGTTGAAGCACTTAATGTACAAAGAATAGAAACACCCACAATTAATGCTAACACCCAATTTCCATAAATAATAGAAATCATAATGGTGATTAATACCATGGAAATCAAACCGAGCATGATACCGGCAGTAAACTCGCGTCTAATCATTCGCCAAAATCCGCCCTTTTCAATGGTGCCAAGTGCAAGTCCGCGAACTGCAACAGCTAATGATTGTGTTCCCACATTTCCAGCGGAGTCCATAATCATTGGTATAAATACGGCTAATAATACGACAGCTTCAAGGGTTTCCTCAAAACGACCAATGACGTTAGCTGTAATTAAACCAAAAAACATCAAAGCAATAATCCATGGAGCACGCTTTCTAGCCGTTACAAATCCACTTAAATTCAAATCTGTAGCTCCTTTTGTTGCCGAAATCTCACCAAAGTCTTCTGTTGTCTCATCTTCAAGAATATCCATCACATCATCAACAGTAACGATACCGAGTAAACGATTTTGATTTGAGACAACTGGAGCGGCTAAGAAATCATATTTCTTAATCAATCTACCGACATCTTCTTGATCCATATCTTCAGGGACAGATACGATTCTTGTACTCATAATATTTTCAATCACTTCACTTGGAGAGGCGATGATTAAATCCCGTAATGAGACAACACCTACTAATATTCCATCATTATCAATAACATAAAGATAATAAATAATCTCTGCATTTGGGGCATCTTGTCTGAGTTTCTCTAGCACATTTTTGACGATGTCCATGGACGAAATACTAATTAACTCTTTCGTCATAATGGCTCCAGCTGTTTCTGGTGCATATGCCAGAAGTCCTCTTACCTTTTGGGCCTTTTCTTTATCCATGTTGAGCAAGATATCTTCTGCTCGCTCACTATTAATTTCTGTTAGAAAGTTCACAACATCATCTGTGAACATGTGATTAAACATACTAACTGAGTAGTTTTCATCTAACTCTAGGAAGAAGAGTTTTTGATTACTTATTTTTAACCCACCAAAAACATCTGCAAATTCCTTTGGGGTAAGATAAGAATATCCTCGTTTTCGGTCATCACTATTTAATGTAATAAAGATATCCAATTGGTCTGATGGATGTAGTTCTAAAAAGGTGTTCCGAAATTGCTCTTTTTCGCCAGCATGTAAGGCGTCAATCACTAATTTTGTATATTGCTCACGTGTTTTTTTGTCTAGTTTAACCATTTTAATTCCTCCTTGAGAGGAGTCAATCTACTTTATTGAATTCGTTCTTGTGAGAATGGACTCCTAAAACAACTTATTTTCTCTTTAGTAATGCAACAATATGATTCTGAATCAGGTTCGGAAATACTTCCCATATCCATCCCACATCCTTCCCTATATTCAAATAAAAAACACCTTCTATAAATAGAAGGTGTTTTGCAAATAGCATAATTAAGAAGTGTCCAAATCATGAACACAATTAATAAAGCCTAACAAATATCCTCCAATCGTAGAGCTTTAGCACTGTACGGCATAGGACAATGTCCAGCTACATTAAAAACCACCTTATGTCGATAGTTCCAGTTGACCCATTGGCGTCTTTAGACATTTTTGGGCAGTAGCGTATCTCCAGCACAGGAGCCTTACCTAACGAGGTCCATGCATGTATAAATTAGAGGTTACAGGATTATTAATTATTAGTCAACTAAAGATTGATCCATACTTAGCTGGTATAGTAATTGCATATTGACTCAAAAAAATATATATTAGGAGTAGGTATTAATATCAAACATCAACACTAAGGGGAATTAGAATGAAAAAGATTGCTTGGATCACGGATAGTACGTGTGGGCTGTCTCGAGACTTCATCGAGGAAAATAATCTATATGTGCTACCACTGAGTGTGATTGTCAATGGTGTTTCTTATAAAGAAGATGTAGAAATTACGAAGGAAGAATTTTATGAAGAACTGAGAAAGCATGGGGAAGGAGCCAAAACAAGCCAACCTGCATTTGGTGAATTTATTGAGCTGTATGAAAAGTTGAAATCAGAGTATGATTGCGGTATAGCTATTCATGCATCAAGCGCATTAACAGGGACATATGATAGTTCAATAAATGCGTCAAAACAAACAGGTTTCCCTGTGGAAGTGATTGATTCTAAGATCGGAGCTTATGCACTAGGAAAGATGATTCAGAACGGACTTTCTTTTGAAAAACAAGGGAAAAGTATGGAAGAAATAGTTGAGGTGTTACGAACGTATCCCGATCAAACGGAGATGTACTTACTTCCATCAAGTTTAGATCAGTTAAAAAGAAGTGGAAGGGTAAGTACACCTCAAGCGATTTTTGCTAGTTTACTTAATATTAATATATTGCTACGATTTCAGAATGGCAAAGTCGTTGTAGAAGAAAAAATTAGAACAAAAGCAAGAGCGAAGAATCGTTTCTTTCAAATCATTGAAGATGCTGTAGAAACACACCAATTAAAAGAAATTTGTGTGATGCATGCGGGTGTGAAAGAAATGGCCTTGCATTGGAAAGAAGAGTTAGAAGATATCCATCAGCAACTTCGTGTGAAGACAGAAACACTCGTACCTGTTGCAGGGGTTCATACGGGGTATGGAACGCTTGCAGTATCTTGGTTAATGGCTGATTAATAATGAAACGATATGTAGACAGAGCAGTTGTTACAGACTGTTCTTTTTTTTATTCAATTGAAAAATGGTACCAACGGATGTCAACTCAAGGAGTATTTAGAACCACTACTTATCGTCTGTCCTTCAGGTAGATGGTAAATTGCCGTTCTCATCATACGATGTAAACATAAACTAGTTTCAAGGGGTGTTTGTATGTTTGAAGTTTATGATGTCGCCTTAATTGCCGTGATTGTTGGGCTTGTAGAAGTGTTAAAAAAGGCAGGTCTACCAAAGCGATTCTTACCTCTAGCATCTTTGTTTTTCGGGATAGCGACTAGTGTTTTCTATATTTACCCAACTGATCTAAAAGGGGGGATCATTGTCGGAATCATGATCGGTTTATCAGCAAGTGGATTATACTCCAGCACTAAAAATACAATCGAGAAGCAAGGAAGAAGTGAATAATTATTCCTATCTCGATATGGATGGATTGGATAGAATCATAAAAAGAAGAAGTAGCTAGATGGTGCGAACTCCAAAAGCTAGGCGGTTCGATTTCTCTTTTGGAGACCACATCAAAAACGAGCTACTTTTTCTTATTCCGAATGATTAGATAAGCACCGATACTGATGGAGAGCAAAATAATGATCATTGGTAAGTTTCCGACAAAGAAGACGATACATCCAGAGATGATGGTTCGGATAAAATTAATGCTTGTAGCAAATTGTTTCTTGGTTTTATCCCACGTATCTAAATTTGAATTGTCCATATCAGGAATGATCACGCTGGTTTCCTGCATGGTGATCTCAACAGTTGCAAAATCAACTTGATTATCGAGATAGTTGATCTGGCCAACAATGACTTCAATTTCTTCTTGGACCTCTGATAAGTCATTAGATATTTTTAGCAAGTCTTCCGTTTTATCCGCTTCCTCCATAAAATCAAGGAGTCGTTCTTCCACGGATTCTTTGGCAGCTCGTCGTGATTTTAAATCTACATATTGCTCCGTTATATCTTGACCTGTGATGGTGCGTTCAATGGTGTTCTCCACTTCTGACTGCGTATCTTTTAGAAAGGATTGAAAGTGTTTCTCGGGAATGCGGACTTTTACATAGCCACTGGAATGTTCATCGTCCTCTTGATAGACATTCGATTCAACGGTATATCCATCATATTCACTCACCTTTTTATCAATCTGCAACTGTGTCTTTTCCAAATCTTTCACTTGTACAGTTAAATAGGCTTGGTGAATGACCATTTGATCTGATGTACCGTCTGGGATATTTTCGGCATCCTCCGTAGCTTGCTCTTCTTCCGCGTGGTCAAAATCACTACTTTCTGTTGTCATCTCATTAGAAATTTTAGAATCTTCCTGCTGGGTGTCTATCTCTACATTATCAGAGTCGCAAGCCGTTATAAATATGATGAAAAGGGAGAAAAACAGCATGATAATTAGTCTGTTATTCATCTGATAGCCTCCATTATTCACTCATGTTTTGGTATTGATTGGATCTTCCATCGCCCGTTTTATAAAATAATCGAGCGCTTGTGGATTAGCTAAAGAGTCTCGGTTGATGACATGATCAGCGGGTTCACCCATTAATATTTTCTTTACTGGGATTTCTACTTTTTTACCATTCAACGTTTCTGGTAAATCGGTTACCTGATAAATATCAGTCGGTGTATGTCGTGGTGAACATTGTTCTCTAATCTGCTTGCGAATCAACTGTTTTACGCCTTCCGTTAATGAAAAATCTTCTTGCATGACGACAAACAGTGGCACGGTGGAGTCTCCCTTACCGTCTGGAATATCGATAATGAGGCTATTGGCAATTTCTTTTACTTGATTAATGACCCGGTAAATTTCACTCGTACCGATACGAATCCCCCCGCGATTAATGGTCGCATCGGAACGTCCATAGATGCGACATGTTTTCCTGTCGGTAATCTCCAAGTAATCTCCATGGCGCCAAACACCAGGGAACATATCAAAATAGCTTTCATGTAATCGACTGCCATCAAGATCATTCCAGAAATAGATCGGCATCGATGGAAGTGGTTTCGTTAACACTAATTCACCAACTTCTCCTATTTTAGCAACCCCATCATCTGTAAAGCTTTCAATTTTGGCACCTAATCCGCGGCATTGTAATTCCCCAGCATGGACCGGTAAAATTGGTACTCCTAAAATAAAAGCGGTGCACACGTCTGTTCCACCACTAGCTGAGGCGATCCACAAATCTTCTTTCACATGGTTATAACACCAGGAAAATCCCTCAGGTGGCAAAGGGGATCCGGTTGATCCAATGCTATTCAAGTGACTAAAGTTAAATTCTGCTTTTGGGGAAAGTTCATTTTTCATCGCGTCGGTTATAAAACTAGCACTTGTTCCAAAGTTTGTGATCTTCATCTCCTCGATAAACTTCCAAAGCATTTTCCGATCCGGGAAATTCGGATTACCGTCATATAAAACGATTGTACTGCCTGTAAGCAAGCCTCCGACAAGGAAGTTCCACATCATCCATCCGGTTGTAGTGAACCAGAAGAAATGATCCTTTTCGTTGAGGTCAAGATGAAAGGTAAGTGCTTTTAAATGTTCAAGTAAAATACCGCCTTGACTTTGTACGATTGGTTTTGGCTTACCTGTTGTACCCGAAGAAAACAATACCCACAATGGATCATTAAAGGCGACATATTCATAGATAAGGGTTTGTTTGGTTTCGGTGTTGATCGCATCTTCCCAAGTGATCATATCTTTTAACACAGGTTCATCAGCAGATTCATTCAGAAAAGGGATCATGATCGTTGCTTTTAGAGTAGGTAAATGATCCTGAATTTGCTTAACAGTTGGTATTCGATCGAAGCGTTTTCCATTATAACTGTATCCGTCTACCGCAATCATCACTTTCGGTTCGATTTGGGAAAAGCGGTCAATCACGCTTTGTGTACCAAAGTCGGGCGAAGCACTTGACCAGACTGCACCAAGGCTTGCGGTGGCGAGGTAAGCAACAACGGTCTCATAAATATTGGCTACATAGGCGACAACGCGATCCCCTTTTTCCACGCCAATGCGTTTTAATGTCTGTTGTAAAGCGGCTGTCTGTTGATAAAGTTCTTCCCATGTCATATCACTTGTTGCTCTCGTTTCGGATTTATGAATGATCGCCAGTTGTTCAGGATCTCTATTTTTAAAAATATGTTCTGTGTAATTAATGGTCGCCTCAGGAAACCATTTTGCTCCGGGCATTTCTTCAGTTGTTAAAATGGTTTGATAAGGTTGATCGGCTTGGATATCAAAATACTCCCAAAGTGATTCCCAAAATATTTCAACTTCATCAGTCGACCATTTCCACAGTGTGTGGTAATCATCGAAGACTATATTTTTATGTTGTTTTAACCACTTCATATAGTGCGTGATGTTTGCTTGTTGTTTACGCTGCTCGTCTGGTTCCCATAGTAGGCTTCCTTCTTTAATCTGACTCATTATTATCCTCCCTCAAAACAGTATCAATCATGTTGTTTATTATACGGAATCGCTTACATCGTGTAAAGGAGTCTTGCGAAATTCATTCCACAATATGATTGATTATTCAAATAATAAGGTGGTTTATGGTAGTATAAAGAGAAGTAAAGGAGAGTGATTAATTGGTGGAAAAAGATAACCTCGGTATTTGGTTTAAAAAATTTGCTGAAAATGAATGTGCGGGATCGAGCCCATTGTACGAGTTTTTATCCTCTAAAATTGCCGAAAATGATGATATGCTTGCGATTAGTTCATATGCTCTAGCAGGGCAACCAATTCCTAATTTATTTTTAGCTGCGGTTCATCAACTCTTATTAAAGGGAAAGGGGCATGCATTAGCTTCATTTTATCCGAGCCTTGCTGAGCATCCTCAGGATAAGTCGCAATCCTTTCAGCATTTCAAGGAATTCTGTCTCACTCATCGCGAGGAAATCATTAAGATTCTTCAAACAAGACTTGTCCAAACAAATGAGGTTGGGCGTTGTGGGTATTTGTATCCCTGTTTTTCTTATATATATGAGCAAACAGGAAAACCTTTAGCCATCATTGAAATCGGAACGAGTGGTGGGTTGCAACTATTATGGGATCAGTATCGTTATTCTTATGAGGGAAGTCAAACATATGGGAATCAGGCATCATCCATTCAGATTACATCAATATGTAAAGGGAAAAACAAGCCAATGATCCGATTAACAAGTCCACCTGTCACACATCGCATCGGGATTGATTTACACGTGAATGATCTGATGAATCCCGAAGATTATTCATGGCTCCAATCATTAATCTGGCCAGAGCATCATGATAGACGGGCGATCTTTAAACAAGCATCTCAAATTGTAAGTGAACATCAACTTGATTTGATCGAAGGAAATGGGGTTGAGCTGTTAGTAGACAGCGTGAGTAAAATCCCGGAGTCATCCACAATTTGTGTTTTTCACACGCATGTAGCCAATCAAATTCCAAAACAAGAGAAACATGAGTTGGAAGCCACGATAAAGCAGCTTGGACAGTCGCGGGATATCTATCATCTCTATAATAATATGTGGGATGCCGATCTTCATCTCGATTCCTTTATAAACGGTGTAGAGAAAAAAAGGCGGGTGGGGATGACTGATGGTCATGGTAAATGGTTTACGTGGGCATTATAATGTTTGGGAATGAATAAGCCAGCCACCCTTTGAAAAGGGGGCTGGCTTGTTGATTACTCTGCTAGCTTATCAGCAAATGCTTTCGCATATGGTGGTAAGTCTGGTGGACGTCGGCTCGAGATGAGATGTCCATCAACCACGACAGGTTCATCGATCCATGTTGCACCTGCGTTCGTCATATCGTCTTTAATACCAGGTGTACTTGTGACTTTTCTTCCTTTTAGAATATCAGCAGAGATCAGGACCCAGCCAGCATGACAAATTTGTCCAATTGGCTTTTCGGCTTTATCCATGACCGTGATAAATTCTAAAACTTCGGAATATCGTCTTAATTGATCTGGTGCCCATCCACCTGGAACAAGGATGGCATCATAATCTTCTGCATTAATATCAGTAAATGCATAATCCGATTCCGCTGGAACACCATGTTGCCCAATATATTTTTTATTTGCTTCTGGTCCAACAAGATGGACGGTAGCACCCTCTTCGCGTAAGCGTAAGACGGGATACATGAGCTCGAGATCTTCAAAATCATGGTCAAGAATGGCAATTACTTTTTTATCTTTTAATCGCATCGTTATCTCACCACTTTCTATTGATAACCTTTAGTGTAACAGAAATTTCGCAGGATTTAAATGCTCCCGCGCTTTACCGCTTATTTTAACATGAAGATGATGAGGCGGAAGCGAGAAAAAGATTGCGTAGTATCAAAGTAGACTACATTCCGTGAGAAGCGTCATTTTTTTGACCTTGTTGCCGTTTGATCTTATCTTTATGTGAGCCACTTAATGGCTCGCCATAGGGTTGCTTTGGACTTTGGGGTAGATTTGGCTTGTCTTGTTGTTTCGGCCCTTTAGGTTTTCCAGACATGATCATTCTCCTTTCCATACATATTGTTCCACGATGATGCTTCCTTATGAAAAACATTTATAACTAATGGAAATAATCCGAGTCATTGCACATAAAAGGGAAAAACGGTAATATGAAGAAAGTTACGATCCAATAAACGGGTTAAAATTGCAGTCATGGAGGGGAATATAAATGAAAGATAAAATAAAAATTGGTATTGTCGGTTATGGAAATTTAGGACGGGGTGCTGAAGCAGCGATCAAACAACAGCCTGATATGGAGCTTGTTGCGATTTTTTCAAGACGTGGTCCGGATAGTGTAAAGCCAATTGATCCATCGGTTAAAGTCGTTCATATTGATGATGCTAAGGATTATCAAGAAGCGATCGATGTCATGATGTTATGTGGTGGATCAGCAACCGATCTACCCGAACAAACACCGCAGTTTGCGGAGATGTTTAATACGGTGGATAGCTTTGATACACATGCTAAGATTCCGGCCTATTTTGATGCGGTGAATCAGGTTGCCGAGCCAAGTGGGAAGATCAGTATAATTTCCGTTGGTTGGGATCCAGGATTATTTTCGATCAATCGTGTGATGTCGGAAGCCTTTTTAGCGGAAGGGAAAACATATACCTTTTGGGGGAAAGGCCTAAGTCAAGGGCATTCAGAAGCTGTTCGCGGTGTGGAAGGTGTTCAAGATGGTGTACAGTACACGATCCCATCTGAAGAAGCGGTTGAAGCGGTCCGCAACGGTGAAAATCCTGATTTAACAAAAACGGATAGTCATAAGCGGGAATGTTATATTGTAGCTGAGTCACAAGCAGATCAAGCTAAAATAGCGAATGATATTAAGACGATGCCAAACTACTTTGCGGAGTATGATACAACCGTCCACTTTATTACGAAGGAAGAATTGGCGGCAGATCATTCTCATATGCCACATGGCGGTTTTGTCATTCGAAGTGGACAAACAGGTGAAGCGAATAATCAATTGATTGAATTTAGTTTGAATTTAAATAGCAATCCGGAGTTTACAGCGAGTGTACTCACGGCTTATGCAAGAGCTGCTTATCGATTGAATAAAGAGGGACAAATTGGAGCTAAAACAGTGTATGATATTGGACCTGGGTATATTTCACCTAAGTCAGCAGCAGAATTACGAA
>Ga0209487_1002824_pt1 | contig 13896 bp, 12 predicted proteins | sample Poulit2012_FD_187524 | JGI IMG/M metagenome (GOLD analysis project Ga0209487, IMG submission 187524) | Agricultural soil microbial communities from Georgia to study Nitrogen management - Poultry litter 2012 (SPAdes) (version 2) | ecosystem: Environmental > Terrestrial > Soil > Agricultural land... | reverse complement strand
AATTTTATTGGCGGATTCTAAAGAGTCTGCAATAATAGTTTGCCCTAATAAATTATCGATAATACTTTGTACACTGGTATCATTTGTTACTAGCTCATTAGCTATCCCTATGAAACCAGGCATTTGGGCAATTTGATTTTTAACTTTTGGAGAAAGATTTCTAGCTTTAATTGTAGATAAAGGAAGAAAAGTAGCTCGACCCTTTTTGGCTTGTTTTAAATAATTAATTGCATCTCGTGCTGATTTTTCATTTTCAACTACGATAAATTGGCTACTGCTTCCAAGCACGGTATCTATTGCTTGCACGTATTTATTAGGAATCTCCATCAATTCTGCAACAGTTCCTATAATTCCATCTAAATGATCTTTTTGTTTCATGACTGCTCGAACGCCTGCATAATACCCCGCATAATTGTCTTGCATTTCTTTTAGACTTGATTGCTTAGCTTTTGCTCGTTCAAGTTCATTCGTTGTTTCATTCACTCGAGCATTTCGAATACGTAAATCTTCTCTACATTCATTGAGTGACTGTTCGGTGGTTTCATAGTCATTTAGTAAAGAGAATAATTCTTCAGTAATTTTCTCGTAAATTTCTTGTTTGTTGTTTAATACATCTTTTTTCTTTTTTATATTTTGCTTTAGTTTTGTGACCTTATCAGAAGCTTTTTGCATATCTTTATTACTACGCTTCAGCTCTTGTTCCATGTAGTTTTTTTCATTTTTTAAAGAAGTTTGCTGTTGCAACAATTCAATATAATTCGCACGCAAATCTTCCATTTGAGACTCTTTGTCCCCTTCAAGATAAGCACTTTTATTCTTTAGCTCTTCGATTTCTTTTTTGATTTCATTTAATGCTTGTTCTTTAGTTGTACAATCCAAATGAGTTTGTTCTAACTCTTTATTTAATTGACTCTTTCGTTTTGTCAATTGTTCAATTGAAGTTTCTTTTTCTTTGATAAACGCTTCTCGATGTCGAGCCTTTTCATCAAATAAATTAAGAGCGGCTTCGGTACGTTCCTTTTCTCGAACAACCTGAATTAACTTATGATTTATATCTTCTCTTAATTCTTCAATAGCTGTTAATTTATCTACTTGTTCTATTTGTTTTTGTTCTAATTCTTCAATTTCTTTAACCACTAATTCTAAATCATGCTCTAATTGTTCTTTTTTATGGCTATCTTCTTTAATCTTTTCCGTTAAGTGTTGAATCTGCCATACGGTAACACTTATATCTAGATCTGTTAATTTTTCTTTTTGATCTAAAAAGGAATGCGCAATATCTGCTTGTTTTTTCAATGGGGCTAATTGAGATTCAAGTTCATATAAAATATCTTGCACACGGTCTAAATTATCTTGTGTTTGTTCTAATTTTTTTTCTGCCTCTTGTTTACGAACCTTATATTTGTAAACTCCAGCCGCTTCTTCAAAAATCCCTCGACGATCTTCTGGTTTTGAGTTAAATATGGCTTCTACTTTCCCTTGAGAAATAATTGAAAAAGACTCTTTTCCTAAACCAGAGTCCATGAATAAATCTACGATATCACGTAAGCGACATTCTTGTTGGTTAATCATGTACGTCGAATCGCCTGTTCTAGATATTCGACGCAAAACACTTACTTCCTCATAATCAATCCCTAAATAATTATCTGAGTTGTCTAAAATCAACTCAACTTCAGCAATATTTAGCGGTTTTCGTTTATTGGTTCCAGAGAAGATGACATCATTCATTCGATCCCCACGTAAGGTTTTAGCAGATTGTTCGCCCATTACCCAACGGATTGCTTCAATAATATTTGATTTACCACTTCCATTTGGACCAACGATAGCAGTAACGCCTTGGTTAAATTCCAATGTTGTTTTTTCTGGGAATGATTTAAATCCCTTCAATATTATTTTCTTTAACTGCACAAAATACTTCTCCTTTACCCAAAGAATCTTTTATTTTTTCAATTCAGCATAATTTTATTTTAACGAATCGTATGCTTCTTTTGCGGCAGCTTGTTCAGCTCTTTTTTTAGAGCTTCCAACACCAATGCCCATAATATCTCCTTCGATCAGTACAGCCACTTTAAATTGACGAGCATGATCTGGTCCAGTAGTTTCAATCACTTGATATTCTATTTGGACGATTCCATCACGCTGCATCCATTCTTGCAAGGCTGTTTTAAAATCCATCCCATGCGAGAAATCACCCGCTGATATTTTTGGAAAAAGAGCTTGTTTTAGAATATTTCTTGCTTGTTTTGTTCCTTGATCTAAATAAACTGCTCCGATGAAAGCTTCAAAGACATCACATAATAAAGAAATTCGAGAACGTCCATTTGATTGTTCTTCTCCTTTTCCTAATAAAATAAAATTTTGTAAATCGTAATCTAAAGTTAATTGAGCAAGCGATTCTGCTCGTACAGCAGCAGCACGCATCTTAGTGAGATGCCCTTCTGGCAATTCTTTATATTCTTTATAAAGGTAATCAGAAACAATTAATTCAATCACAGCATCCCCCAAAAATTCGAGTCTTTCCAAATGCTCTATATGTTCTTCACGGTGATCATTCGCATAGGATGAATGTGTAAATGCAGTATATAATAACTCTTCGTTATGAAAAGTAATATTAAATTTTTCTTTTACATATTCTGAAATGTTTTTATTCATTTTTTCACCTACTTTCTTTTTTACATCTTTTCTATTATACGCGAAGCTCCACAAAAAAGAAACACTCAAGTTCGTCCCATTTTATTTTAAAGCTTAAATTGTTTTATTTTATAAAAGAATGCTTAAGAATATAGATATTTATTAATAATCTTTAAAGCTCTTCATCTTTTTCATCATCTTCCTCATCATCCACTTCTTCAAAATCTCGATCAATGTTATGGTAAGAGGTATTTTTTCTATTTTCAAAATCTCGATGCCAATCCTTCGTGGAATCTACATTTTTATATCTTGATTGTTTTCCATTATCATTATTCACTATAAATCTTCTAAAGATCCACACCACAATTGCTAATAATACAATCATCCAAAAATATTTAAAGAAAATGTACAGACTTCCTCGAATAATAAAAGACAGAATCATTAAACCGATGAGCAAACCTAAAAATGAACAGCCAAAGCCGAAAGTTCCTGGGCGATTATTGTTATTATTATAATACATAATGACACTTCCTCCTCTTATAGTCTAAATCTATAAGATTTATTTCAACTTTTATTTTACCATATAAATAGTATTTGATAAACAAAGGGATTAAGTCGCTAGTGTTATGGTTTTATATTTTTAATAAAATATAGAACACATATATTTTTACTCGTCTTTATGATAAAGTATGATTATGCATAAGGAGTGATAGAATGATTACTATAGGATTAACCGGTTGGAGCGACCATCCGCTAATTGCACCAAATCGTCAGAGAAAATTAGAAGATTATGCGAGTCACTTCCCTTTTGTTGAAATGGATACAAGTTTTTACGGGATTCCTTCAGAAAAAAGTATCCATTCTTGGATAGACAAAACACCTGATGCCTTTCAATTTATCCCAAAAGCCTATAGTCCAATGACTTTACATAAACCATGGGAACAAGAATTTTCCAACATAACTGAACTTTTTGATACTTTCAAAGTACGCTTTTATCCTTTAGTAAAAGAAAAAAGAGTCAAGGCTTTTCTTTTTCAATTTCCACCTTTTTTTCATTATAACCAAAAAAATATTGACTATTTATATACTGTCGGTCACCAAATGGGGGCTTTACCAGTTGCTATAGAATTTCGACATCCTAGCTGGTTTCAACCAAAAAACAAAAAACATACCCTAAATATCCTGAAGGAGAATTTCTTTAGTTATACAGTGGTGGACCAACCACAAACACCGGGAAATAGTATCCCTACTTTATTAGAAGTTACAAATTCTCAGTTAGCACTTTATCGTTTACATGGTCAAAATTACTCAGGTTGGCTGAACGCAAATGAAGATCCGGATTGGCGAAAGACAAGAACTTTATATGATTATAATCTGGAAGAATTACAAAATATTCAAAAAAATACTGAAAAACTTGCCAAACAAGTTGAAGAAGTCGCTGTTATTTTTAACAATAATTCTGGAGGACATGCTGCGAAAAATGCCAAAGAATTACAAAAAATGATGGGACTCGATTTTGAAGGTTTAAATCCTCAACAATTGGATCTCTTTTAAATTTATTTTAAGAAAGGACTTAACCATTGAAATTGAACGTTTTATATGAAGATAATCATTTATTGGTCGTCGAAAAGCCTAGAAATATGCCGATACAAGAAGATGTATCAAAAGATTTAGATTTATTAAATGAAGCAAAACAGTATTTAATAAATAAATATAATAAACCAGGAGATGCTTTCTTAGGACTTGTACATCGTCTAGATCGTCCCGTTGGAGGAGTGGTTCTTTTTGCTAAAACGTCCAAAGCAGCCTCTCGTATCTCTAATGAAATTCGTTTACGTCGTTTTGATCGACGATATCTGGCTGTGGTACGGGGAATTCCTGAGAAGAAAAATGACCAATTAGTGGATTATTTGTTAAAAGATCACCATAAAAATAAATCACAGGTTGTTTCCTCTTCGACCAAAGATGCTAAAAAAGCAGTTCTTGATTATAAAGTTCTCGCTTCTGATTTAAAAAAAGATTTAAGTTTATTAAGTATCCAACTTCATACAGGCAGAAGTCACCAAATACGAGTTCAACTCTCTCATTTAGGACACGCGATTTATGGAGATCAAAAATACGGACAAGCTGTAAACAAAGTTGGACAACAAATTGCTCTTTGGGCGGTTGAATTAAGCGTGAATCATCCAACTAAAAAAGAACCCATTAATGTTACTTGTCCGCCACCCAATGAATATCCATGGAATCTTTTTGATTATTCATTTAAAAAGATCTGAGACTAGCTTTCTCAGATCTTTTCATTTATATATTTTTTAGATGACTTCAGCACCCAATGTATATTTAAAATGTTCAAGCGCCCATTCATGCCCCATTTGATTAAAACTAGCAACACCTTTTTCATGAACTACTATCTTAAATCCTTTATTGTAAGCATCGACCGCTGTATGCAAAACGCAAATGTCTGTACATACACCTATAATATGGAGCTCATCAATGTCCCGTTCTCTTAGCTTTAATTCTAAATTTGTTCCTGCAAAAGCCGAATAACGGGTTTTATCAAAATATTCTACATTTTTACTATCTTTAATTTCTTGATATAAATCCTCCAAGTCACCATATAGTTTTCTTCCCTCTGTTCCATCAATATTATGCGGTGGGAACAATTTACTTTCGGGATGAAACGTATCATTTTCGAAATGTTGATCAATTAAAAAAGCAACGTAGTCTCCTTGATCATAGAACTTTTTTGTTACTTGAATAATATAATCGTGTAAAACTTGGCCTGGTGTTCCACAGGTTAATGCCCCATCCACTGCCACAAAGTCATTGGTATAATCGACATTTAATAAAGCCTTTTTCATAATGACCACCTCAATATATTCTTACCTTTATTTTAACACAAAATTGTCTAAGTAGCTTTTTCTTTCACATCCTTATAAAAATCAGTTAAAATAGTTAGAAATATAAAGGGGTGACTCATTTGGAACAAAAAAACAAAGAAAATCATTTCATTCATTGGATCATTCGTTTTTTAAAAGGAATGCTTATTGGATCGGGTGCCATCCTACCCGGGGTTAGTGGAGGAGCTCTTGCTGTAGTTTTTGGTCTATATGAGCCGATTATTCACTTTTTAGCTAATATTCGAAAAGATTTTCTAAAAAACATCATGTATTTTTTGCCAGTTGGCTTAGGAGCTCTTTTTGGAGTTTTTATTCTTGCAACACCGATCCATTACGGTTTAAAATATTATCCTGTTTATATCCTTTGGGCTTTTATTGGAGCAATTCTAGGGACAATTCCTTCTTTATACCATGAAGCAGGCCAACAAGGAAGAAAAACTAAACATAATGTTTTATTAGTTGTTACTGCAGTGATTAGTTTTATATTGCTTACTTATTTTAATCGTCATTTAAATATGGATCTACCAAAGAATGTATTCTCTTGGTTGTTCGCAGGAGGAATTTTTGCAAGTGGATTAATTCTTCCTGGTCTGAGTCCTTCAAATTTCCTTATTTATTTTAATCTTTACAAGCCTTTAATTGCTGGAATACGTAAACTTGATTTTTCAGTCATAATCCCTGTTGTTGTAGGCGCTATTGTCATCATTTTAAGTTTCTCAAAAATTATGCGTAACATAATGGAAAAATCTTATGCTACTGTCTTTCACTTTATTTTGGGGATTGTGATTGCATCTACTGCGATTATTGCTCCAGATCGTTCCTTATATACTAGTTTTAATGGATTTAACTACTTCTTACTTTTTGTGATATGTTTAATCGGTTTTGGTTTAGGTTATTTCATGGGAAATTTGGAAGACCCCTCTAAATAAAATAGAGCATTTAAGTTCAACTTGGATCTTTTGGAACTTAAATGCTCTTTTATCATTTAATCTATAACACGAAATTTAAATTTTGTTATTGATTCAAACGGTTGTCCAGGTTCTAACCAAATTGAACCAAAACCTTCATTATTTATCGCATCTGGTAATTGTTGGGTTTCCAATGTGACTCCAGTATGCATCCCTAAAGTACGGTCTTCTCCTGTTTCTGATTCTTGTGCTTTATTATGTGTATAGACAACAATTGCTTGAGAATCTGTTTCAACTTCAACCACTCGACCAGACTTTCTATGTGTTAATTTCACACTGGGATCATTTGAAGAATGATTGAGAAAGAAAGGATGATCTAGTCCATTTCTTGAAGAAATTTCTTTGTTTTCATTCAAAATTACTGTCTCTAGACGTTCCCCTTTACGTAAATCAAATGGCGTACCCGCTACTGATTTTAATTGACCAATTGGTATATTGTCTTCTTTTAAAGGGGCATATTGATCGCTATTGATTTGAAGTTCATGATCATAGACTGTTTCTTGATAATCTCCACTTAAATTAAAGTAAACGTGATTTGTGGGATTGAACAATGTCTTTTTATTTGTGTTCGCTTCATAATGAATTCCTACTTCATTTGCTTCATTCAATGTGTAAGTGACTTTTACCTTCACATCTCCTGGAAAACCATTTTCGCCGTCTGGCAATTCAGTGGTTATTTGTAATTGAAGTTCATTATCTAAATCTTTTGAGACAGCGTCCCAAATTTTCGTATCTAAACCAGTTGGTCCTCCATGAAGGGTATTATGTTTTTCATTTGGTACTAATTCAATAACCTCTTTCCCATCTTGATAGCGAGCATTTGAGATCCTTCCAGCTACGGGACCAACGATCGAACCATGAAAAGGTCGTGCCTTTACAATTTCATCTAAGGTCGTCATGTTTGTTGTAATTTCTTCTAGTTTCTCAGTTTTGTCAGGCATGACTATTTTTGTAATGATTCCACCATATGTAATAACAGATAATGATAATCCATTTGAATTGGATAAGGTATATTCATAAACCACTTGTTGATCTAAAACACCAAATTCTGTTTTTTCTATTTTCACTTATATTCCTCCAATATTTCTGATATCGTTTTCTATATTATTAAGAATACAATTTATTCCAAAAAAATGCCAGCCCTATTAAAATAGAGACTGGCCAAAATAGATCTATTTAGTTAATTTTCTTGGTATAAATCTCTTGTATAAATTTTGTCTTTTACATCTGCTAAATCATCGTTTTGTCGATTCGCAATAATGACATCACTCATTTGTTTGAACTCTTCTAAGTCTGAAATTACTTGAGAATTATAGAAAGTATCTTCTTCTAACACAGGTTCATACACTACAACTTCAATTCCCTTAGCCTTAATTCGTTTCATAATTCCTTGAATAGAAGATTGTCGGAAGTTATCTGATCCTTCTTTCATGACTAAGCGATAAATCCCCACAACTTTAGGCTCTTTATTTATCACTTGTTCCGCCACGAAATCCTTACGAGTACTATTAGAATCAACAATTGCACGAATTAAGTTATTCGGTACATCTTCATAGTTTGCTAGTAGTTGTTTAGTATCTTTAGGTAAACAATAACCACCATAACCAAAGGAAGGATTATTGTAATGATCTCCGATTCTTGGATCTAAACCGACACCTTCGATAATGGATTTTGTATTTAAACCTCTAGATTCTGCATATGTATCTAATTCATTAAAGAATGAAACACGCATCGCTAAATAAGTATTCGCAAATAATTTAACGGCCTCTGCTTCAGTAGATTCAATAAATAATACTGAGATATCCTCTTTCTCTGCTCCTTCAACCAATAAATCAGCAAATTTATGTGCACGCTCTGAATCTTCTCCTAAGATAATACGACTAGGATACAAATTATCATAAAGAGCTTTACCTTCTCTTAAAAATTCCGGTGAAAAGATAATATTTGTTGCATTATATTTTTCTTTAATACTTTGTGTGTAACCAACTGGAACTGTTGATTTTATAATAATCGTAGTGTTTGGAGCATATTCTAAAACATCTTCAATAACACTTTCTAATATAGCCGTGTCAAAATAGTTTGTTTCTTCATCGTAATTTGTAGGTGCAGCGATGACCACATACTCTGGATCATTTCCATAAGCTTCTTTTTTGTCTGTAGTAGCTGTTAGATTTAAATCTTTAGTTGCAAAAAACTTCTCTACTTCATCATCTTGTATAGGAGCCACTCTGTCATTAATTAAATTAACTTTTTCTTCAATTACTTCAAGAGCTCGTACTTGGTTGTGTTGTGATAGTAAAACAGCATTCGCTAATCCGACATATCCCATACCTACAACTGTTATATTTGTCATTTTTTCTTTCCTTTCTTAATCAAATCATTTTTATAATGAATATTGATTTCTTTATTCATTTATATTCAATTCTGTTTTTAACTGTTGACTCACTTCATTTATATCTTCTTCAGAAATAATCTCGTAGTAAACGCCATCCATTCTGGTTCCGTACCCACTTAATTGAATTTCTTCAATATTATTTAAAGAAGACTGGTAATTTAAAAACATGCTAACCATATCATTAAAAGTTAAATTTGTCATTACATTATCTTCCATCGTATTTAAGACAGATTGATAGTTTAAAATTGAATTAAATGAAGCTACCTTAGTTAAAGTGGTCAACACAACTTCGCGTTGTCGAGATTGACGACCATAATCTCCTTTAGGATCTTCATAACGCATACGAGAATAGGCTAATGCTTGTGCTCCATCCATATGCATTGATTGCCCTTCTGTAAAACTATAACCATTTTGATCAAAGGTCATTGAAGGTGTAATGTCTATTCCACCAACGGCATCTACAATTTGTTGAATACCTTCCATATTAACCGAAACATAATAATCAATTGGTATATCTAACATGTTTTGTACGGTATTCATAGACATAGCGGCACGCCCATAAGCATAAGCATGATTTATTTTATCTTGGAATCCTTTCCCTACAATCTCTGTATAAGTATCCCGAGGAATACTTAATAAGGTTGTTTTTTCTTTTTCGGGATTCACAGTCATAACCATAATCGTATCTGAGCGCCCTTGCATTTTATCTGTACTTCCTGCACCAGCTCGATCATCATCTGTATCAATTCCTAATAATAACATAGAAAAAGAATCGCCATCTAGATCTAATTGGTCGGTTTCTCGACTCGTATGAATGATACGCTCATCGTCTACATCCGAATGAATGGTATCTGTTGTTTGTCTCACCTCATAGTAAACATAAAACCCAATCCCTAAAATAATTAATAAAAATATGAGTAAAATACGCCAACATCCGCGATTACGTTTTTTTTTCTTCTTTCCTTGAGTTCGATTGCTTCTAGATAATTCATTTTTATTTTCTTTCATATATATACCAACTTTTATATGTGATTTTTTTAACTATATTATAGTATATAACATATCATATTATTTTTCTATATTAAACTTGTACCTGACAATAGAATATATTAATTTATGAATATTATTTAAAAAAGTTTCTAAAGACGGTTAAAAATTTCGATGTTTTTTCCTTGGTTTCATTTGCTCGACTGACAATTTGGATAGCCGCTTTGCTGTTGCCATTTTGAAGAATTGAGAGTAAAGCTAACCTGTAGGGACTTTTTTCTTTAATTTTTTTAAATTCTTTTAGATAAGGAGCTAATCTTTCATCCTGCAGTGTCTTTTCAAGCTGTTGTATTTGTTCTTCTTGAGTTAGAGGAGAATCTTCTTTACAAATGTTTTGTATTTTGGAATATACCGCATGAAAATAAGCAGAAAGAATTAAATCTTCATACTCTTTTTCTAATCCCCAATCTATTAACATTGCTTCTAAATATTTTGCAATTTCGATATTGCTTTCGAAAATTTCTTTTCTATAGAATTCATTTTCATCTAGATATTTGATTGACCGAATAAAATAAGAATTACGATTAAAGGCTACAGAGTTAAGGTTTTTATAAACACTTAAATTAAAGAATGCTTCTTCACAAAAAGCAACATTCATAAATTTTAGATGATTATTCAGTAAATAAGACCGTCTATATAATTTATTAAACAACGCATAGGGATAAAAGTGATGAAAATTTCGATAATGATTTCTAAAACGCTCTTGATTTGGTAAATAAGGTAGATTTGGTTGTTGTTGCTCAAATTCTATAGGATTTCCATCATCATGAATTGTAAAACCAAATACAGTTAAATCGGTATTTTTTTCTTCTGCATAATCAACGTTTGCTTGCAACATTTTTTTATCAAAAATATCATACGCACTAGCAAAATAAATGTATTTCCCTCTAGCTATAGATAATCCTTTATTTCTAGCTGCCGCAAAGCCCTTTTTTTCTTGATGAACAACTTCTATAAAAAGAGGTTCTAATTTTTCATATTTATTGCATATTTGGGCAGAGGCATCTGTAGATCCATCGTTAATTAAAATTAATTCAAAATCATAAAGTGTTTGTTTTAATATAGATTGAATCGAATTTTCTAGTGTTTTTTCGTTATTAAATATAGGCATAATAATTGATACACTATACATCTCTACCCCTCCCTTAATGCCACTAATTTTCATTAATTATAGCACAAAGTTTTAAATTTGTTTTAAATAAATCATTAATTCTTAATAACAAACCTTCCCTTACTTCTACTCATTTTGAAATAAAGAATAAATATTTGTAATTTTCTTTTTCCGCTTATTTATTTTATAGTTAGGTTTTAGGATAAAATGTGTTAGAATAAAATTAATTTAAATAAAGGAGTGTATGTATGTCAATACTTGTTACAGGTGGTGCAGGATATATTGGTTCTCATACGGTTGTTGAGTTATTAAATAATGACTATGAAGTTGTAATCGTTGATGATTTTTCCAATTCTCATCCTACAGTATTAGATCGTATTAAAGAGTTAACAGGAAAAGATTTTACTTTTTATGAACTAAATCTTTTAGATAAAGAAAATTTACAAAAGGTGTTTTTAGAAAATGACATAGAAGCAGTTATTCATTTTGCTGGATTTAAAGCGGTTGGAGAATCAGTTTCATTGCCGCTAGAGTATTATCACAATAATGTGACGGGAACCATTGTCTTATTAGAAGTGATGAAAGAATTTAATGTTAAAAACATTGTCTTTAGTTCAAGTGCAACAGTTTATGGAATGGATAATAAAGCACCTTTTACAGAAGATATGCCAACCTCTGCAACGAATCCATACGGGTATACAAAGGTAGTCATCGAGCATATTTTAGAGGATTTAGCCGTTGCCGATAATGAATGGAGCCCTATTCTGCTTCGATATTTTAATCCAATTGGCGCACATGAATCAGGAAGAATTGGTGAAGATCCAAATGACATACCAAATAACCTTATGCCTTATATCACACAAGTTGCTGTACAAAAGTTAGAGAAGTTATCTATTTATGGTGATGACTATGATACTCCGGACGGGACAGGAGTTCGAGACTATATCCACGTGGTCGATTTAGCTAAGGGACATTTAAAAGCATTGGATTATTCTCTAAACCATACTGGAGCCCAAGCGGTGAACTTAGGAACCGGTGAAGGCTACTCTGTTTTAGATGTTGTTCATGCTTTTGAAAAAGCAAATGATATCAAAATCCCTTATGAAATTGTAAAAAGACGTCCTGGAGATATTGCTGTCGGTTATGCAGATCCAACTAAAGCAAAAGACTTGTTAGGTTGGGAAGCCAAACATTCTTTAGAAGATATGTGTCGCACTTCTTGGAAGTGGCAAAAAAATAACCCACAAGGATATAAAGAATAGAATTTAACGTAAAAACACCTTATTTCAGCTAATTTATATCGCTGAAATAAGGTGTCTTTTTATTCGCCTTGTTGTTTGGTTAAAATTTCTGGACCTTCTTTGGTGATTGCTATCGTATGTTCATATTGGCAGCTTAGTCCACCGTCTTCAGTACGCGCAGTCCAACCATTATCATCCATTTTTGATTTCCAACCACCTGTATTAATCATCGGTTCAATCGTGAGTGTCATGCCTTCTTTTAGACGTTTTCCTTTACCGGCTTGTCCATAATGTGGAACACTTGGTTCTTCATGCATCGTTGGACCAATTCCATGTCCTATAAATTCACGTACAACAGAATAGCCTTTAGGTTCTACATAATTTTGGATAGCTGCACCAATGTCTCCGATACGATTACCTACTTGTGCAGCCTCTATTCCCTTATAGAGTGCCTCTCTTGTAACATCCATTAAATCTTGAACTTCTTCTGTGGCTTCACCGACAACGTAAGCCCAAGCTGAATCTGAAAAAGCTCCATCTAGCTCAATGACTGTATCAACTTTAACTAAATCATTATCTTTTAATGGAGTGTCCGTTGGGAAACCATGACAGATTTCATCATTTACGCTTATACAAGTTGCATATTTGTAACCTTCATATCCAATTTGTGCGGGAATTCCACCGTTTTCTATAATTTTCTTTTCAACAAACTGATCTATCTCATGACCTGTAATCCCTGGTTTAATAAAATCTCTTAATTGTTCATGAATAGAAGCTAGTAATTCACCGGATTTTTTCATTTCATCAATTTCTCTTCTTGATTTTCTTGTAATCAATATATATTCGTCTCCTTTGCGTTCTCAATCTTTGTAATTATAACGCAAAAATTTAATTTTTCCAAAATAACAATGGATAATAATCATTTTTTAAATTTTTAAAATTAAACAAGCCTTACAGATGGAAGGCTTGTTTAATCAATGATGAAAGCTTACTCCGTTTCGTATTTTCGAAGTTCTTTTCCATTGGTTTCAATGACTTTTTTGTACCAGAAATAACTATCTTTTTTATAACGTTTGAGTTCTTTTTCATTTAATTCGTCACGATCTACATAAACAAAGCCATAACGTTTTTGATAGCCGTTTAGCCAACTTAATAAATCGGTATAACTCCATGTGCAGTACCCAAGTACTTCGACCCCATCTGTAATTGCTTCTTGAATGGCAATGATATGTTCTCGAATATAATCAATGCGGTATTCGTCATGAATTCGTCCATCCGCTTCTAGACGGTCATATTCACCAAGTCCATTTTCTGTAATTAAAATTGGTAAATCATATCGGCTGGTCATTCGACGCATAGCGATTCGTAAACCAGCTGGATCGATCGCCCAATCCCAATTGGTATATTCAACATGTGGGTTTGTAACTTCTTTATATAAGCCAGGCATGCCTGATTCTTCTGTGGATCCTTTTTCCCCAGTATAATTTGGCTTTCCAGCCCCTACTCCATCTAGCGGATTATCTTTTACTGTAAATGTTTGATAGTAGTTCAGTCCTAAGAAATCTGGTTTCCCTTCTTTTAATAGTTCCATATCACCATCTTC
>Ga0209487_1002823_pt1 | contig 13897 bp, 14 predicted proteins | sample Poulit2012_FD_187524 | JGI IMG/M metagenome (GOLD analysis project Ga0209487, IMG submission 187524) | Agricultural soil microbial communities from Georgia to study Nitrogen management - Poultry litter 2012 (SPAdes) (version 2) | ecosystem: Environmental > Terrestrial > Soil > Agricultural land... | reverse complement strand
AATTCAAACACACGTTGCTGATTGGTTCGTAAAAAATGACGTGGAAGTCCTCCACTATGCTAACGTTGAATATGTGGAAAAAGACGGTGTTTGTAACAACGGGATTTGTTACGTAAATGACGTTACGATATGGACTGCCGGAGTACAACCACATCATATTGTGCGAGAACTTCCGTTTAAAAAAGATAAGTATAATAAAGTCATCGTCAATAAGTTTTTCCAGGTGGAACAAGTTTCGCACATATACGTCATCGGTGACAATGCTTCATCTGATCACTCACCGAGTGGACAGCTAGCTGGACAACAAGGGGAACAAGTAGCGACAATCTTAGCGGATATATTGAATGGAAGAGAACCGAAAGAACCGAAAGAAATTCGTTTACGGGGAACGCTCGGCTCACTAGGGAAATCCGATGGATTTGGCAGCATGTTTTCTCAATCCATCACCGGTTTGTTACCACGTTTAACGAAATCAGGTGTTCTCTGGTTACAAAAACGACACCATTAATAAATAAATAGAAACGGATAGAGTCAATGTAGTAATGTGACATTTTCTCTATCCGTTTTTTCATGCACTTCTTTATACATTCTATATTAAGAGGAAGACGAAAAGTGGTGCCAAAATGGAGACGAAAAGTGCACTCAATATCATCGCAATCGTACTAATCGATCCCTCCAATAAACTATGTTCCATCGCTTTCGTCGTGCCGATCACGTGAGAGGCTGAACCTATACCGACTCCTCGACCGATTGTCGTTTTCAAATGAAAAAGCCGATAGACATACGTACTTAACATCGTTCCAGACATGCCGGCGATCATGACGAAAACAGCTGCAAGTGTATCGACACCACCTAATGTGATCGTTATATCCATTGCTACAGGTGTCGTCACTGATTTTGCTACGATCGCATATAATAATTGTTCATCTTCAGTAATAAATGTGGCAAACAAAATGCCCGTCATGATACCAATACATGCTCCGATAAACGTTCCCGTAAGTAATGGAAGAGCTAACTCTTTTAATATATGCCGGTTTTCATACAGTGGATATGCTAAAGCGACGACAGCTGGACCTAATAAAAGGTCAATCCATTTACCACCGATCATAAACGTATTATAAGAAATGTTACATAGTACGAGTAGAGCAATAATGACTACTGTGGCAACTGTAACAGGAAGAAGTAACGGTGTCGGATACTTTTTGTATAATAATTGTGCTAATTTAAAGATGATCACCGTGCTACAGATGACAACTATTGTGATGAAAAATTCATTCATAATGTTTCCCACGCTTCTGTGCAACGAATTGGCTAACGTGACCAGAGATAACGATGACGGTAATCGTACTTGCAATCGTCGTTAATATGAGTAGCAACCCTTTACCGATAAACAGTTCATAATAGTTTAAAAAACCAACTGTTGCCGGTATAAAAAACATCGCTAAATTTGCAATCATAAAATTAGCTCCCGACTTAATCCATTTCGCTTTTACAATCTTACATAATAGCAAAAGAAACATTAACATTAATCCAATAACGCTACCGGGGATTATTAAATTAAACAATTGCTGTATATAGACACCGATGAAATAGACGATGAATAATATAATGACTTGAACGATGATTGTCAACGTTCGCACGTCCTCACCTTCTTTTTTGTTCATTTCCTAACTGTAGCGAAAAATTGAAAACTTACCATATTTCCCATGTACACCTTTTACTCGTACTTTATTTATTTTTTTAAAAGGAGTATGTCGCTTTAATAAATGCACGAAGTCGGGAAGCGGATAATACAAAATAATATCCGCCATTCGTTCTTGTTCTTTCAATGAATGAATGATATTATTTACGACCCGTTTAAATATTTGAACTGAGAAAGGATTGAAAAAATAAAACAAATTATCGTCATGTTGAATTTCATACTGTTCTGCTAGTGCATATTCAAACGTAATAGGTGCGTTTATATGACTACGCTTACGGCGATATGTCATTTTATTTTTTAACGCTTCTTCAAACGTTTTATCATTCGCTTCGATTCCTGTAACAGGTATGTGTAATTTATCGTGAAAAAAAAACGCTACACGTCCACGACCGCTACCGAAATCGACTAGTTTACTATTTTCCGGTGCTTTATAACTATTTAATAAAACTTCAAGTGCTTCGTACGGTGTCGCCTCGTATCGATTATACTTTTTTGCATCGTTGTTCCGCCATTCACGTAATCCCACTGTTCGTATATGTAACTGCTTATCGTATTTCTTTTCCATTTTTAATCATGCCCCATTACAATATTCTCTCATACAATCATTCCTAATCTACCATATAACTCTATTGTTTTCACGGCGGGTGCCTTTTATGGACGTTTCTTACTTTATTTTGTTCACCCGTTTTCATAGAAAAAGAGATTCACTACGTCTAACAGTGAATCTCTCACGATGCTATTGACAACACTTATACCATTACTTTACATATGTCATTCGTAAACGAGACTGGATCTTCAATCGGTAAACCTTCGATAAGTAACGCTTGATTGTAAAGTAAATTCGTATATAGTTTTAACTTTTCTTCGTCCGCTTCGTATACGTTTTTTAATGCTTGAAATACTTCGTGATCTGTATTAATTTCTAATACTTTTTGAGCCTTTACACTTTGTCCATCCGGCATTTGCTGAAGTACCTTTTCCATCTCAATCGACACATCACCTTCAGTGGAAAAGCAGACTGGGTGTGAACGAAGTCGTTTCGATGCGATCACATCCGTTACATTATCTTGCAAAATATCTTTCATTTTCTTAAACAATTGCTTATGCTCATCTGTTTCTTTTTTAGCCGCTTCTTTTTCTTCATCCGTCTCTAAACCGAGATCACCACTCGAAACGTTTTTAAATTCTTTTTCTTCATATGTCGCTAACATACGAATGGCAAATTCGTCGACGTCTTCTGTAAAATATAACATTTCGTACCCTTTATCCCGAATGAGTTCAGCTTGTGGGAGCTTTTCAATACGCTCATTTGATTCACCGGTTGCATAATAAATATATTTTTGATCCTCTGGCATTCGTTCGACATATTCTTTTAAGCTGACGAGTTTTTTCTCTTTTGAAGAATAAAATAAGAGCAAGTCTTGTAGCACATCTTTATGTTGACCAAAATCGCTATATACTCCATATTTTAGTTGGCGACCGAAGACATTGTAAAACTTCTCGTATTTTTCACGATCGTTTTTCATCATATTTTGTAATTCCGTCTTTATACGTCGCGTAATATTCCGTTCAATCATTTTTAATTGTCGATCGTGTTGTAACATTTCCCGGGAAATATTAAGTGATAAGTCATCTGAATCAACCATTCCTTTGACAAAACTGAAATAGTCCGGCAAAAGCTCTGGACATTTATTCATAATGAGAACGCCATTTGCATAAAGCTCAAGCCCTTTTTCATACTCTTCCGAGTAATAATTAAACGGCATTGTCTCCGGAATGTATAAAATTGCATGATAACGAATTGTTCCGTCGACACTCGTATGAATGTACGTAAGTGGTTTGTCGAAACCGTAATGCTTTTCTTGATAAAAGTTCTCGTAATCTTCTTCTGTCAGTTCTCTTCTATTTTTCTTCCAAATCGGAATCATACTATTAATCGTTTCTTCTTCCACGTATTCGACATATTCATCGCTATCATCGTCTTTTGGCTTACTTTTCGTGACATCCATTTTAATCGGATAGCGAATAAAGTCGGAATATTTTTTAATAATTTCTCGTAAACGATATTCTTCTAAAAATTCACTGTAAGACTCGTCCTCGCTATCGTCTTTTAACGTTAACGTAATTTCTGTTCCGACCGACTTCTTTTCCGCCGGTTCAATCGTGTAACCATCGGCACCTTCCGACTCCCATTTATACGCTTCATCATTACCGAATGCTTTACTTATAACTGTCACTTTATCTGCAACCATAAATGCAGCATAAAATCCGACACCGAATTGACCAATAATGTCGTAATCTTCTTCCATTTCTGTTTCTTGCTTAAAAGCTAAAGATCCACTTTTTGCGATTGTTCCTAAGTTTTCTTCTAATTCTTCCCGAGTCATCCCGATACCTGTATCAACGATTGTTAACGTCTTTTCTTCTTTGTTCGGAATAATCTTTATGAAATAATCGGATCGATTAAACGTTAATGATTCATCTGTTAATGTTTTATAATACACTTTGTCGATTGCGTCACTAGAATTCGAGATTAACTCGCGTAAAAATACTTCTTTTTGTGAATAAATTGCGTTAATCATTAGTTCAAGCAACCGTTTCGATTCTGCTTGAAACTGTTTTTTCGCCATCTTCCATTCTCCTCTCCATTTATGTATATTATCCACTTATCATTGTAAAACGAAAGACATAAAATTCAACTTTTATGAATATAGTCATATTTATACTATAAACTTCCATCTGTACCAATTTTGTAACATTTTCTCGATTAAATGACGTTTAAACGAGCAATTTTGTGGAAGTATATACTGTGAAGAAATGAAAGGAGAATGATATATGCGACAGATGAAACCATGGAGTGAAGATAGTCATCCAATTAAACGATTAAAAGGTGAAATGGATAATCTATTCTCGAAGTTTTTTGAAGATTTACCTACCCCTTCGTTTCTTAATCAAAGTGATACGTTTACACCGAAGTGTAATATTGAAGAAAGACGAAATGACTACGTCGTTGAGGTTGAAATCCCTGGTGTCGATCCACAAGATGTACAAATTGAGGTGACAGGCAATACGTTAACGATAAAAGGAGAACGGAGACGTGAAGTAGAGACAGAAGATGAAGAAAACAAACTTTACGTCGTTGAACAAAGTTATGGTTCTTTTTATCGTTCTTTCGCATTGCCTGACAACGTGAACGTTGATGATATTAGAGCAGAAAATAGAAATGGTATGTTAATGATTACGTTGCCGAAAGATAAAAAGGAAAAACCACGTCGGATCATCGTAGAATAATTCAATGAGAAAAGCCTTGTTAGCTCGGCTACATGTTCGTTGCTAACTAAGGCTTTTTTTCGTATTTCATGCCACGAAATTGTCAAGAAACGTTCGAGTTTTTTCTATGTCTCTCTATAAGTCGTTGTGTTAAACTTTGTTATAGTATGATTTATTTTGTGATACATATGAGAGGTGATCAGCTTGCTACCGGTAGAGCGGCGCCAAAAAATAGAAAAACTGATCCGTGAGCGAAAAAATATGAAGATTTCCGAACTAAGTAGTTCGCTAAATGTATCGGAAATGACGATTCACCGCGACTTAGTCCCGTTAATCGATGCCGGCATCGTCGAAAAGTCGTTCGGTGGCGTTTCTTTAATCGAAAAACAACAAGTACATAATGATCATATTTGTACGTATTGTAGCAGTCCAATCAACTATCAATTGCGCTTTCAATTAATTTTAACGAATGATCGCCATGAAATGACATGTTGCGCCCATTGTGGTTTACTTCGCTACCGTGAATTGAAAGAAAACGTCGTGCAAGCGATTTGTTACGACTTTTTAAGACAGACGACGTTGAGTGCACAATTAGCTACGTATGTGATGGATACGTCGCTCGATATCAGTTGTTGTCAGCCACAAGTACTAAGTTTTCAACATGAAGTCGATGCTAAAAAATTCGTTACTGGATTTAGCGGAGGTGTATATTCGTTTTCAAAAGCGATCGAAACGGTCTTTCAGCGCATGAAAAGTACATAAATCATTTTGTACAGGGAGGATAACATCTACGTGAGAAAAGCGTTTATTACTCTTTCATCTATGTGTATTTTATTTTTAGCAGCTTGTAGTGATTCTTTACCGATTGAAACGAATATGAAAGAAAGCGTTGCATCGTTTACGTATACATCACAACATGACGAGTCATTCGGATTAGCTGATTTAGAAGGTAAGTGGTGGATCGCAGACTTTATCTTTACTAATTGTGAAACGGTTTGTTTGCCGATGACATCGAACATGGCACAACTACAAACGAATTTAGCGGAACAAAATCTCGACGTACATCTCGTATCGTTTAGCGTCGATCCTGACTACGATACACCTGAAGTTTTAAAAGAATATGGAGATGAATACGATGCTAACTACGACAATTGGACGTTTGTAACTGGATATTCGTTTCAAGAAATTAAAGAGTTATCCGTAAAATCTTTCCGTGCTCCGTTAAAAGAGCCTGAACACGGCTCTGACCAAGTATTGCATGATACAAGGTTTTTCTTAGTGAACCCCGAGGGGAAAATTGTTAAAGGATACGACGGCGTTCCTGCTAATACGATCGATGACATCGTTGCTGATTTACTCGCTTTACAAGACGATGGATTGTTATAACACGATACAACAAAGAATCAACTTTTGATGAAAATAGGGAGGATTTAACATGAAACGAATAATGCTTTTTTTATCGATCATTGCTTTACTCATTTTAAGTGCTTGTGGAAATAACGGTGGAACGAGCGAAGACGAATTATTAATGATCGATGTAAATTTCATCGTACCTGAAACTGTCGATGTCGGCGAGACGGTCGAGCTACTCGCCGAAGTAACATACGGGGAAGAAGCTGAATTAGAAGCTGAAGTGATGTTTGAAGTTTGGGAAAAAGGTGATGAAGAAAATAGTGAAATGGTAGAGGCGACAAACAATGAAGACGGTACGTATACAGCCGATTACACGTTCGATCGTGATGGCATTTTTGAAATGTATGCTCATACAGACGCTCAACACCAACACGTTATGCCGAAAAAAGAAATTACCGTTGGTGAGGGTGGCGACTATGATGACATAGATGAAGAGGCGGCATTCCACACGGACGGGTTTGATATGCACGTCATGTTTCCAGAACAAATTGCTGCTGGGGAAGAAGTAGATATTACAGCACATATAACGTTATTGGAAGAACCACTATCAGATTTAAACGTCCGTTATGAAATTGCTATCGTTGATGAGAAAGATGCGACTGATTGGGTGGATGCAACAGAGAATGAAGTAGGAGAATACGAAGCATCTTATACATTTACAGAAGAGGGAACGTACGAGCTCGTCGTTCATGTTGAAGACGATGAACAATTACATGAGCATGATGAATTTACGATCGATGTACAATAACGAACACATTTGCGAAGTGTCTTTTTACGGACACTTCATTTTTTATAACTTTAGTTGCAGTTCTATAAATGAGTATTTTGCATTACTTATCTAATTAATGCCGAAAAGAGATTAATCTTATACTTTTTTTAGATATAGGATAAAAATGATGGCTATCCTCTTTAACAATCATAGAATGATGATATGATTGTATATGAGGTGGTCAAACTGGATATATTTATGTCGATGTTCAAAATATTGCCTTTAATCTTATTTTACGGCTTTATCATTATACTCGTTTATCTTTTTATTAAAGACAAGTATCAAAACCAACATTCCATCTTAAAAACACACCCTGTTTTAGGTAGACTACGTTATATATTCGAAATGATCGGACCTGAATTTCGACAATATTGGTTTTTGAATGATAAAGAAGGAAAACCAGTCGATCGTGATACGCAAGAGACAATTGCAAAAGCGGGAAAGTATGCGAATACAGTAATTGGATTCGGTTCTAAAAAAGATTTTGCTCAAACAGGATTTTATTTAACGAATTCTCTTTTCCCATTAAATGTCGATGAGTTAGAAGTAGAAAATGAACCGTTAATAAACTCATATACGTATGAAATTTTAAATGAATCGTTAACGAGCCGAAAAGAACGAAGAAACCGCGTAAAGTTAAAACCTTGGTATTTAACAGATGAGCATAAAATAACGATCGGGACAAAACGTAAAAAACCATTTCACGTAAAAGGGTTAATTGGTGTTTCTGCGATGAGTTACGGTGCTCTGTCAAAAAGTGCTGTCAAAGCGCTTGCTCAAGGAGTAGCAATTAGCGGTGGTAGTTTCATGAATACAGGTGAGGGAGGCATTTCTCCTTATCATCTTTCAAAAATTTATACGGTAATCGATTTAAATCAAGAATTAGTCGACCGGCTTAGTGAAAAAATTGTCGACTTTCTGTTAGACAACCCGAATAGTTCCAATTTTGACCTAGAAGAACGATTTGGTAAAGGTGTCATGTTTCACGTGAACAAACTTGTGGAACAAGGAGTACTAGAGGAGAAAAGTGCAGATTTAATTTTTCAAATTGGTTCAGGTTTATTCGGTGCACGAAAAGATGGAAAGTATTGTGAAGAGACATTTTTAAAAAACGCGCTCCGACCAGAAGTGAAAGCGATCGAAATAAAGATGGCACAAGGGGCGAAAGTTCGCGGTGGGAAATTACCGAAAGAAAAAATAACACCAGAAATCGCACGCATTCGTGGTATTGAAATGGGGAAAGATGTAGAAAGCCCAAATCGATTCCCACTTTTTAATGACCTCGACGGACTGTTCCATTGGATTACACACTGGCAGGAAATTACGGGAAAACCTGTTGGCATCAAAGTCGTTGCAGGTGATAACAATTCGTTTGAGTCATTTGCTCGTCATATGAAAAAGACAGGACAAGGTCCTGATTTTATTGCAATCGACGGTGCAGAGGGTGGTACAGGGGCTACGTATCAAGAAATGGCTGATAGTCTAGGATTACCGATTTATTCTGGTATACACATTCTAAATAATACACTACGAAAATACGGTGTTCGCGATCAGGTGAAAATTTTTGCTTCTGGTATGTTAGCTACAGCAGATAAAATGGCTGTCGCCTTAGCGCTTGGAGCCGATTTAATTTACGTCGCACGTGCTGCGATGAATACTGTTGGCTGTATTAATGCTGCAAAATGTCATACGAATTTATGTCCAGTCGGTATTACGTCGCATTTACCTCATTTAGAAGCAGGGGTAGTCGTTCAAGAAAAACGTTTCCGTACGGCAAACTATTTACGTACGATGCGTGAGGGACTTTTTATGCTCGGTGCATCCTGTGGTATTGCATCACCGACGAAATTTCATACAGAACATATTGCGATACGCGAAACGAACAACGATGTAAATAAAATTCAAACGTTCGTACAGAAAGGTTCCGTTGCGGAGGCAACACCGATTAACGAACGAAAACAACAGGAAAAACAAGAAGATACAAAGTTAGTAAGTAGTTAATCATACTATAGCCTGGGAAATAACTGTATAATAAGGTCGTTCATAAACATTATAAGCAAATTAGCGAATTGGATCCTTTCATCTATTGGTTCAATTCGCTTTTGTATTTGTTACACTTTCAAACTGACCTATTTTACTGTACTGATTAAACATTACGTATAATTACGTTCAAGGTATGTTTAAAGCGAATACGAATTCGCTATGAAGAGCAAGTTCCATTACCTTAGGAAACATTTCAGTCGGGTCGTTATTCATTTACTAATGGTCATTTTTTCAACGAAAATTAGTAAGGAGAACGTAAGCTAAAATGGGGGGTCATAAAATGTCGTAGCGAAAAGATATAAATTATATGATTCGTTCAAAATGAAAAAACGACTTCGACACATTGGCAGCGCGCTTCTCATCGGGCCGCCATGTGAAAAAGTCGCTTCTTTTTATATTTACTGTTATGTTCGATCAATATGAACAGGATCCCACGTACTTAAACCACCGCGCACGTTCGCCAACTGTGTAAAGCCACGTCGTTTTAATCGTTTGCATGCCTCATTACCCCGGGCACCCGTTTGACAAATGACGACTACTTTTTTGTTTTTTGACAGCTGCTTCGCCTCTTTTCGAAGGTCGCGTAACGGGATATTTTCAAAGCCGTAAATGTGAAATTGAGCATATTTCGCAGGTGGGCGCACATCGATAAATTGAATCGAATCATCTTTTAACTGTTCACGTAATTGGTCTGCGGTTAATTGCTCGACTCCACGTGCAGGTAATATCTTTTTTAATACGAGCAACGCAAATATAACGGAAACTATAATTTGGAACATTTCAAACGTCATATCGTTTCCTCCATTTCCTTATTGCTACGCTTCGTCCGCTTCTATAAATAACGTTAACACTTCTGCCCCTTCATTGTCTACCGGAACAAATAAATGTGGCTTCGTCCCTTTAAAAAAGGCTGTATCACCTTTTTCCATAAAAAATGTATCTCCATCGTAAAACAGTTCCATTTTACCTTCTAAAATGTAAATAAACTCATCGTGTGAATGAGTATATGCTTCTTCCCGTATATTGAGATCTTTCGGTGTGACATACACAATCGTAGGTTCGACACCAGAAAACTTTGAGCGGTTCGCTAACAACTCATACGAATAACCCATATGAACGTCATCCACTTTCGGTTGGCGTAATTCTTTGCGTAATAATACGATATCTTGTTCCGGAGTTTCTTCGAGCAACCATGATAAAGGGACATCGAGTGCTTCAGAAATTTTTGACAATGTAGCAATAGCGGAAGAGGTTTGACCGTTTTCAATTTTCGACAATAAGCTTTTCGAAATGTTACATTCGTCGGCTATTTGTTGTTGCGTCTTTTTCTTCCGTAAACGAAGTTGTTTTATTTTTTTCCCTAACAAGTCTAAATTAATCGTCAACCTCTCCCTTCAACGTTCACCATTACCATGTATAGTTTATCATATTCAATTGTGTAAATGTAGTAAGTACATTGTAGTTGGAGGTGATTGTTACGTTAACTAGACATTCTGTTCCAAATCTTTTTATACTGATTTTTTAAAAAGAAATAAATCATTTCACGTTTTCGTTGACGTTGCATAAACTCTTCCTGTTTCGGTCGTTTCGTTTGTCGCTCATCTCCTAACGTGTACGCTAATGATTTACTCGGTAAATGTTTTGTTAATTTATTTTGAATGAAGACAGAAGCTTCTTGTAACTTTTCTTCGTCAATTCCACTATCAATCCCTAAACCGTTCAACAAATATAAAAGATCGTCTGTCGCAACATTTCCAGCCGCCCCTGGTGCATACGGGCAGCCGCCTAGACCGCCTAACGAAGCATCGAATCGACGAATACCATACTCCATCGACATTAAGATGTTTGCTATTGCCATACCACGTGTATCATGAAAATGCATAATAATATTTTTACTAGGGAAACGATACAACACTTCCTCCAGGAGAGCTGCTACTTCCGATGGGACTGCCGTTCCGATCGTATCACCTAGTGAAATATCTTCTACACCGAGTTCGAACAGTTTTTCACATACTCGCAAAACATCATCGCGCGCTATTTTTCCTTCATATGGACAATCGATGACAGTCGATACGTATCCTGTTACTCGTTTATTTTCTCGCTTTGCACCATCAATTACTTGCTTTAAAACGGGATACGTTTCTGCGATCGTTTTGTTTATATTTTTTTTATTGTGCGTCTCACTCGCCGACATAAAAACAGACACTGTATCGATTCCTGCTTCAAGCGCATTTTCTAACCCTCTTTCGTTCGGTACGAGAGCTGAATACGTCACACTTGGATTACGTTTTATTCGCTTACCAACTTCTTTTGCATCTTTTAGCGCAGGAACCCATTTAGGATGGACAAAAGCTGAATATTCGATTTCTCGAATACCTGATTCCGACAACATATTAATCCAAGCGACTTTATCGTCTGTCTCTACCCATTCTCGTTCATTTTGCAACCCGTCTCTCGGTCCGACTTCTTTAATATATACTTCCTCAGGAAAACGCATGTTATTTCCCTCCTTTAAACCGTTTACAACGCAATGTAAACTGAAGTTTACTTCTGTTCAACCTTGTTGAATTAACTATAACGTATTGCGATTGAATTTGTCAAATTCATGAAAATGTTCTATTATGATAATTTAGATAATTACGTCTATTTTTATAAGGAGGATTTGAATGGAGTTTTCAATCGGCAATAATCGTTTACGCATTGAAATTGGTGATATAACGAAACTAGATACAGATGCGATCGTAAACGCTGCTAATAGTTCTCTTTTAGGTGGAGGCGGAGTGGACGGTGCGATACATCGGACTGCAGGCCCAAAGTTACTGGAAGAATGTAAACGAGTTCGCAAGGATGAATTGCATGGAGCACCTTTAGAAACAGGCGAAGCTGTCATAACGAACGGATATGAGTTAGCTGCACGTTTCGTCATTCATACTGTCGGTCCGATTTGGGATGAAGCTGAGCGTTCGTTACAAGAAAAACAACTTGAGAATTGTTACAAAAATTCATTACGCCTTGCGCTAGACAACGGTTTGACATCGATTGCGTTTCCGTCCATTTCTACTGGAGCATTTCGTTTTCCGCTTCAGTTAGCATCGGCAACCGCACTTAAAACGGTGAAAAGTTTTTTAGAAACAAACTCTTTTGGCACCGTCGTCATCGTGTTATTTTCAGAAAATGACTATGCTGAATATGAACGACAAGCTGAACAAATTTTTAATTAAATACGATGCTTTATATACAATTAGATAAATATTTAGCCGTAAGGATGTTAAGCGGTCGCGACGTTCAACCGTTAAGGTCGTTTATAAATGAAACGAGTGAAGCGACGAAATATTGGATGCCTCTATTAGCAACATTAAAAACGGAAGAAGACTGTATGCAATTTATAAAACATTCTCTCGTACTATTTTCTGAAAGACGTGGTGTCATTGCCGGTTTGTTTTGCGAAGAACATTTAGTTGGACTCATTAGCTTCAATGAAATTGATCAAACGAAAGAAAATGCCTCTATCGGATACATCTTAAAGGAGGCATATCGTGGTAAAGGAATTATGACTGTTGCGTTACGTGCATTTATTTCGTACGGTTTTTCTACATATCGTTTGCGTGAAGTGGAGTTGCGTATTGCTAATAACAACGATGCGAGCATACGTCTTGCGAAACGTCTCTGTTTTTCATATGTGCAAACGATAAAAAATGCAGAAAAGTTACGAGGAAATTATGTTGCACATGATGTATATCGTATTCGCCGAGAGGAATGGAAAGCTTTCTATTAAGTTGTGCACAACTATTTCCACATATTCAGATGGCTATTGACATATATGTAGTAGATCTTGTAGCTAGATGATACTATATAATGATTTTTTCTTCTCTTTCCACATTTTTATGCACATGTTGTGGATAAGTTGTCCACTTAACTCAGACGTTATTCACAGTTTATTGCATAAAAACTCCCCTTAAAGTAGATTCGTTTGTAGTGTCTACTTTAGGGGGAGCATATCATTCTGATTACATTCTTTTTTCGTTTGTTTATAAGTTTTGTTCGCTTAATATAGCTTTCGTTTCATGTCTTTCTCCATCTCGATAGTAAACGATCGATACTTCATCGCCAATATTTAAGTCTTGATACAATATTTTACGTAAATCTAATATATCTTCGATTTGTTCTCCATTAAACTCAACGATTACATCTAATCGCTCTAAACCTGCTTCTTCAGCAGGAGAAAGTGGTTCGATACTCCAAATATAGACGCCACCTGTCACATCATCTGGTAACCGTAACGTGTTTTTCCACTCGACTTTCGGTACTTCTTCTAACGAGTACGATTCAACTCCTAAATAAGGACGTATAACTTTACCATTTTCCTCTAACTGCTTAATTACTGGACGTGCTGCGTCGATCGGTATCGCAAAACCAATTCCTTCGGCGATATTTTGACTAATTTTCATCGAGTTTATTCCGATCAATTGTCCTTTAATATTAATTAGCGCCCCGCCACTATTACCAGGGTTTATTGCTGCATCCGTTTGAATAACTTCCGCTTGCCAATCCGGACGACCGTCTTGGTTAAAGTCTTGTGGAATTGTGCGTTGTTTTCCACTTATAATTCCTTGCGTAACAGAACCGGCAAACATATGGCCGAGAGGATTTCCAATTGCAATGGCTGGTTCGCCTACTTTCAAGGTTTCCGAAGAACCCAT
>Ga0209487_1002822_pt1 | contig 13898 bp, 12 predicted proteins | sample Poulit2012_FD_187524 | JGI IMG/M metagenome (GOLD analysis project Ga0209487, IMG submission 187524) | Agricultural soil microbial communities from Georgia to study Nitrogen management - Poultry litter 2012 (SPAdes) (version 2) | ecosystem: Environmental > Terrestrial > Soil > Agricultural land... | reverse complement strand
CCCAGGACATGCTGGCTCTGGACCGTTGGATTCTCAACCGCACGGCGCAGCTGCAGGCGGAAATTATTCGTGCTTACGACGATTATCAACTCCATCAGATCTATCAAAAACTGCACAATTTCTGCGTGGTGGATCTGGGTGGCTTTTATCTGGATATTATCAAGGATCGTCAGTACACCACCCGTGCGGACAGTTTGCCCCGGCGGTCGGCGCAAACCGCTCTGTACCAGGTAGTGCAGGCGTTCGTGCGCTGGATTGCGCCTATATTAAGTTTCACCGCCGATGAGATCTGGCCGCTGATTCCCGGGCAAACCGACGAGACGGTGTTTTTGGCGGAATGGTTCCCGCTGGCAGAGCCCGCCGAGCCTCGTTTTAGCCAGGCCGATTGGCAACGCATTGCCGCGGTCAAAGATGCCGTTAACAAAGTGCTGGAGGCCAAACGCGGTCAAGGTGAACTGGGCGGCTCATTGGGTGCCGAAGTGACGCTGTACTGCGATGACGCCCTGCACTCGTTGCTGGATCGTTTGGGCGACGAGCTGCGTTTTGTACTGATTACCTCCAGCGCCCAACTGCGGCCACTGGCCGAAGCCGAGGGGGCGGAGCTTACCGACCTGGATGGTTTGAAAGTGGCGGCTTGTAAATCCGGACACGCCAAATGCGTGCGCTGTTGGCACCATCAGCCCGACGTGGGCAGCGTGGCGGCGCATCCCGAGCTGTGTGGCCGCTGCGTGGTTAACGTGGACGGTCCGGGCGAGCAGCGCCTTTATGCGTAATGGGTCCCGTAGCCGCTCCGTAAGCGTGATAGCCCGATCGTTAAGTGGCACCAGATAAAGAGGTTATAGAGCATCAATACTTCTTCCTATTCTCTGACCTTCCCCCGGCCAGTATGGCGCTGGTATGCACTGGCGGCGATGGTCGTGGCGCTGGATCAAATCACCAAGCAATGGGTGACGGCGGCTCTGACCTACGGTGAGCCAGTGGTGTTCACGCCGTTTTTCAACTTCACTTTGCTGCACAATCCCGGCGCGGCTTTTAGCTTTTTAAGTGAAGCCGGAGGGTGGCAGAGGTGGTTCTTTACCGCGATGGCTCTTGGAGTGAGTGTGGCTCTGGTGATCTGGTTGGCCAGGGTGTGTGTGACCAAACCGCTTGAGTCGCTGGCTTTGGCGCTAATTTTGGGCGGTGCCTTGGGCAATGTGTACGATCGTGTGTTGCTGGGCTACGTTGTGGATTTTATCGTGGTGCACTACCGGAGCTACCACTTTCCCGCCTTTAACATCGCTGACTCCGCCATTACGGTGGGGGCCTTTTTACTGATTATTGATATGCTTTTCAGCAAGGAGAAACCGGGCCATGACTGAATCCGAACGGGTAATCGGTCCGGGTACCAGCGTGACGTTGCATTTTGCCCTGCGCCTGGAAGATGGTGAGGTCATTGATTCTAATTTTGAGCAAGAGCCCGCCACGTTCACCGTGGGCGATGAGCAGCTGTTACCGGGTTTTGAACAGGTACTGTTTGGACTCAAGGCCGGTGATGCCCGAACGTTTCGTATAGCGCCGGAAGATGGCTTTGGCCAGCACAATCCCAGCAATGTGCAGCACATGCCCAGGGCGCAGTTTGGCGCTGACCTGCCGCTGGAGGAAGGGCTGGTCCTTTCGTTTGCCGATGCGCAGCAAACCGAGCTGCCCGGCGTGGTACGTGAGTTTGACGACCAGCAGGTGGTGGTGGACTTCAATCACCCCCTGGCTGGGCGGACCATTGTTTTTGAAGTTGCCATTTTACGGGTCGAGCCCGCCCAGTTACACTAAAGGAGCCTGAATAGCTCAATGTTCGTCATGCCCGCTCCGATTTCGCCATGTCCGCCATAATGTTCGTCATGCCCGCAAAGGCGGGCATCCAGGGCAGTCAACAGCATGGGTTCCCGGCCGCTTCGCAATGGCAAGGTGGCGAGGGAATGACGGACTTTTCAAAGCTTCGTTAACCGCGACGTATATTCCATGGAGTTACCATGAACGCAGCCGCTCCGCTACAGATCAAATTAGCTAATCCCCGAGGGTTTTGTGCCGGCGTCGATCGCGCCATCGATATCGTTAATCGCGCTTTGGACGTTTTTGGTGCGCCTATTTATGTGCGCCATGAAGTGGTGCACAACAAGTTTGTCGTGGATACGTTACGCGAGCGCGGCGCCATTTTTGTGGATGAACTGCATGAGGTGCCGGACGACGTCATCGTGGTATTCAGCGCTCACGGCGTCTCTCGGGCGGTACGCAACGAGGCGCAAGCGCGCGGCTTGCAAGTGTTTGATGCGACCTGTCCCCTGGTGACCAAGGTACATATTGAAGTCATGCGCTATAGCCGCGAAGGCCGGGAATGTGTGCTGATCGGCCACGCAGGTCACCCCGAAGTTGAGGGCACCATGGGGCAGTACGACAAGAGCCGGGGTGGCGATATCTACCTAGTGGAAAATGAAGCCGATGCGGCCGCATTAGAAGTTAAGGTCCCGGAGCGGCTGGCCTATGTCACCCAAACGACGCTCTCTATGGACGATACTGCGAAAGTTATCGGTGCGTTGCGGAAAAAGTTCCCCATGATTCAAGGGCCGCGTAAAGACGATATTTGCTACGCGACGACCAATCGGCAAGATGCCGTACGCCAGCTGGCGCTCGAGTGTGGTCTGGTGCTGGTGGTGGGCTCGCAAAATAGCTCCAACTCCAACCGTTTGCGCGAACTGGCGGAACGCTGCGGTGCGGAAGCCTATTTGATTGACGGCCCCGAGTGCATACGCGCCGAGTGGCTGGAGGGCAAAACGGCCATCGGTATTACGGCAGGCGCGTCGGCGCCGGAAGTACTGGTGGAACGGGTGATCGAGCATTTGCAAGGCCTCGGCGCCCAGGCACCTGAGGAGCTGGATGGCATCCCGGAAAATATTAGCTTTAGCTTGCCCAGAGAGCTTCGCTAGAGCGATGATGCGCTAAGCCATCGACAGACGCGGTTAATTTTTTCCAAGGTGAGGTAGTAGTGAAGCGGATTATCGTAGTGGGTGGTGGCGCAGGTGGATTGGAGCTGGTCACCAAGCTGGGCAAAAAACTGGGCCGCAAAGGCAAGGCTCATATCACCTTAGTGGATCGCGATACCACGCATCTATGGAAACCTCTGCTGCACGAAATCGCCGTCGGCGCCATGGATGAGGGCGTCGATGCGGTCAGCTTTCGCGCTCATGCCTATGGTAACCACTTTTATTTTCGGGTTGGCTCTCTGATTGATATCGACCGCGAGGCCAAGCAAATCGTTTTGGCGCCGATGAAGGATGAGGACGGCAACGAGTTTTTACCGTCAACGCGCCTGGATTACGACATTCTTGTGGTTGCCCTCGGGTCGATCTCCAATGACTTCAATACTCCGGGCGTTAAGCAGCATTGTATCTGCCTCGACAGCCCCGCTCAGGCGCACCGGTTCCGCAACAGGATGCTCCAACGTTTTTTACGAATTCAGCGTCTGTCTGAAGCGCGCGACGACGATGTGCACATCGCTATTGTCGGTGCCGGTGCGACCGGCGTCGAACTATCGGCTGAGCTGCATCACGCGATGGCGGAGTTTCATAACTACGGCTTCGATGCACTGAACAATGAACACTTAAAAGTTACGCTGGTAGAAGCGGGAGAGCGCATCTTACCCGCCTTGCCCGAACGGATTTCAAAAGCCGCCCATAAGGAATTGAACAAAATTGGTGTGAACGTATTGACGAAAACGGCCATTACCTCCGCTGAGCAAGGGGTGTTGAACACCAAAGATGGTCAGCAGATTCGCGCCGATCTGATGGTGTGGGCCGCGGGCGTCAAAGTGGCGGACTTTATGAAGGATATCGGCGGCCTGGAAACCAACCGTATCAACCAGCTGGTAGTTCACGACACCCTGGTGACCACCCGCGATCCCGCCATATTTGCCATCGGTGACTGCGCCGAGTGCACCCAGCCCGACGGCAGCCGTGTCCCGCCCCGGGCTCAATCGGCCCATCAGATGGCCACCTGTTGTTACAAAAACATTCTGGCGTTACTCAATAACAAGCCCATGCGTAGCTACCGCTATAGAGATCATGGGTCCCTGGTGTCTTTGGCCAAATACTCAACCGTCGGCAGCTTAATGGGCAACCTGAACCGAGGCAGTCTGTTTGTTGAGGGCCATTTGGCACGTTTGGTGTACATTTCGCTTTACCGGTTACACCAAATTGCCATCCACGGTGTGATTAAAACCGGACTCATTATGTTGTCCGGGCGCATCAACCGGTGGCTGCGGCCTAGGTTGAAACTGCACTGACGCGGCATTGACGGTCGGACATGTGCTGGAACCGCGATAACCGAGTCAAGGATGCACCATTAGCACTGCGCCATGGGTATCGCCCGCAGTCGCAGTCGGCCGCTGCGGGCCAGAACCATCTCATATCCCGGCCCGTCCTCCGCGGCGCAAACCGTGATGGTGCCCGCCTGAAATGCACCCCCTGAGGTGCCGTTGGTATTACGGCTTTCGCCGGTCCCGATAAAGGACACGTGGTTGGCCACCTGCTGATTCCCTACGATACGAATTTCGGTATTGGCGTCGGCGCTGGCGAGCAGTTTTTCACCAAAATCCCATTGACCATTGTGGTTGTCGTCCACAAATACCTTCCATCCGTCGCTCCATTGGCCTTCGGCGCTCAGGGTGACTCGTCGGTTGTGAACAATGGCGGACGTGCGGGCCAACTGAGCCGCTTGATAGAGCTCCAGGGCTCGGCTGTGAGTGCGTGTTTCATGCACTAATTTGGAAAAACTGGGTAAGGCGAACCCCGCGACAATGGCGAATACCACCAACGTCACCAAGAGCTCCACTAACGTAAAACCACGGGCCGACATAAACCCCTCCTTGGATCGTCATTATTGCGCGCCGCTCATACTTCCCTGTTGACCGCATATCGCCCAAACGGCGCTCGAGTACACAATTTGTGTTAGCTTTCATCAATATACGATTCGCGTCATCAGACGTCTACAATGGTTCCAGACCGTCTATTTATAACGCGAAGGGCGCTTATTAGTATATTTAATAACCAAGTGAACGGTGGAGTATGGGACGAATACGCGGCTTTACCTTGATTGAGCTGATGGTGACCTTGGCGGTATTTGCCATTGTCGCGGGGCTCGCCATTCCCAGCTTCACCCAGATGATTCGAGATAATCGCTCCGTTGCGTTGGCCGATAACCTGCTGTCGGCGGCTCAATACGCGCGCGCCCAAGCGGTTACCGTCAAGGGGGCGGTGTCGCTGTGCGCCAGCGCCGATGGCGCCACATGTGGAGCCGATTGGACGGAGGGCTGGATTGTATTTGCCGATGGAGCGGCTACCGAGACGGCTACCCCACCTCAGGTTTCCGAGGTGCTGCGCCATTGGGAAGCACCGGGGTCGAATGCCTCCATAGAGGTTCAACAAAACAGTACGGATACTAATTTTATCCGGTTTACCGGTTTAGGCACCCTGGCTCGCACTGGCAATGCCGCGATTGCCGCAAAAATTGAAGGTTGTACTGGCAATTCGGCCCGCAATATCACTATCAACCGTGGAGGTGTGGCTCGTGCGACCGCTGCAGAATGTTAAAGGTAACGTCCTTGGCGTACACCGACATCGCATGCGTGGAGTGGGCTTGATTGAAGTTCTGGTCACGCTGATTATTCTCTCCACCGCTTTGTTGACCTTAACGGCTTTGCAAACTCGTTCCTTGCAGTTCAACCACAGCGCCTACCTGCGCTCGCAGGCGAATAATTTCGCTTATGACATATTAGACCGGGTGCGTATTAATCGCGGTGAGCGCGATGCGTATAACCTGAGTACCGACGATGCCTCGCCCTCCGTATCATCGAACAATTTGGTACAACGGGATCTTGGCGAGTGGCGATCGCTCATCGAAGCAACACTCCCCGGGGGCACCGGTGGCATTGAGTGCGCTAGCGATATCTGCAAAGTGACAATCCGTTGGGATGAGCAGAATATGTCCGGCGACGAGACGGAAGATTCCACCACCTTTACCTATACCAGTCGACTGTAGGGTCTGGAGTTATGCGTAAACAGCAGGGCTTATCTTTAGTAGAGCTGATGATTTCCATCACCCTGGGCTTGGTATTGATGACCGGCGTGATGCAGATGTTTCTTTCCAGCCGCACGGTGTTTAGCACCCACCAAGCCATCTCACGCATCCAGGAGAGCGGACGTTTGGCCATGGAGTTTATGTCTCGAGATATTCGTATGGCGGGTTATATGGGATGTATGAGTCGAGCTACCGAGGTGTTTAATACGTTAAATAATAGTACTGACGCGTTATATGATTTTAACATGGGTATCGAGGGTGTCACGGTCGCGAGCAACGGTACTCTGCCTGCCCGCTTTTCCGGCATTTTGAATAACCCAGTACCTGACTCAGATGTATTGGTTGTGCGTAGTGCCAATGGAAACTCTGCTGGGGTTACTCAGAATAATAACGGCGCACAGATATTTCTCGATCATACTGGCGAAATTCCCGGAGCCTGCCCGAACGACAGTAGCAGTCTCAGTGGGTTGTGCGCCGGGGACATTGTAGTGGTCTCGGATTGTGAAAAAGCGCGCGTATTTCAGATCACTAACTTAACGGCAACCGGTGGTGCTACCCAAGTTAATGCTGTTCATTCCAGTGCTGGCAACGTTAGCCCAGGCAACGCTATTTCGTCTTGGGGCGGCAATAGTGCACCTCCAGAGGAGCGCTTTGGTCCGGATTCCGAAGTGATAAAACTATCTACCACAATTTATTTTGTGGCGGAAAATGCGTCGGGCGGGCGCAGTCTATGGCAGAAAATCGGCAGCCAGCCCGCCCAGGAGTTATTGGAAGGGGTGGCGGATATGCGTATTAGCTACGGCATTGATGCTGCGCCCCAGAACGGTGTTCCGGATCAGTATGTCGCAGCCAGCACGATTAATGGGGATGAGTGGCACAACGTGCTGAGCGTCCGTGTGCAACTGTTGCTTGAAAGCTTGGATGATAATGTGCTGGAAGAGCCTCAGCCTTACACATTCAACGGACAGTCTGTTACGCCCACTGATCGCCGCATGCGTCAGGTCTTTGTCAACACCATTGGAATTCGCAGCCGCCTGCCCTAGGCGGTTTTGCAGGAGAGCGTTATGAGTTATTGGATGCCCTACCCAACTCGCCCTGTCACGAACCCAAGAGCACAGCAAGGTGTGGTCCTAATTGTGGGGCTGATAATGGTACTGCTGATTAGTCTGATCGCGTTGGCCGCCATCCGTGGTAGTGGCCTACAAGAGCTGATGGCAGGAAATGTGCGCGACCGTAACTTGGCCTTTCAGGCAGCAGAAGCTGGCTTACGCGAAGCGGAAGGGCGTTTCGCGGCAGGCAATTCCATGCCACTGTTTGACGGCAGTGAAGTGGGGTTGGTTGAGGCATTGGTCGGGTCTACCAACAGTGGCTTCTGGGACGCCTATAGTTGGGCTACACAATCGGTGCAGTCCAGCTTAACCCTTGAGGGTGTGAGCCAAGCGCCTCGGTATGTGATTGAAGAAGTCGCTTATACGCCCATAGCAGGAGCCGATGGGGGAGCGATCGGTTTCGCGAGCAACCTGGATGCCGAGGAAGAGACGACTCTGTATCGCATCACTAGCATGAGCTATGGCGCCACCGACGCATCGCCTGTGATTTTACAAGCGACGTTCAAGCCCTAAGCAACATTTGGCCGGAGTACAAAGATGAACCTAAAAGCGATCGGCAAGAAGTTCGGCCTTGTGTTGGCCGCTACCGGGGTCGGGTTGATGAGCACGCCCAGTTTAGCCTCCGTGGAACTGGCGCAAGCCCCTTTGTTTTTGTCACAGCCGGTGCGGCCGCTGGTGATGCTCAACATGTCCAATGACCATCAGCTCTATTTCAAAGCCTACGACGACTATTCCGACCTTACCGGTAACGGCGTGGCCGATACCACTTATGTTCATGAGCATGACTATTACGGTTATTTCGACAGCCGTAAGTGTTACCGATATCGCAGCTCTAATGGTCGTTTTCAGCCCACGAGGTTTGTCGATCCTGACGGCTATTGTAATGCTGGGAGTACATCTAATGAATGGAGCGGAAACTTTCTCAACTGGGCCTCTATGACCCGTATCGATGCTGTGCGAAAGATTTTGTACGGCGGTCTGCGCGTGGTGGATACGGAGGAGGTGACGGTTCTGGAGCGATCGTTTCTGCCTCAGGATGCCCACTCGTTTGCCAAGTATTATGCCGGCAGTGATCTGCCTCGCCTGACGCCCTACAGCGGTGATCTGGGCGCCACGAATGCGGTTGCCCGGGGTATTACGATGTGTAACACCACTAATCCTTCGGAGCGACAGCAGTATTCCCAGGATGTGACCGACCCGCCCAAAATGCTGGTGGCACAGGGGAATTATTCCCTGTGGGCCAGTAATGAGCGCTGGCAGTGCCGTTGGGGCAACTACAGTAATGACAACGACCCGGCGCTCAGTGGTATCCAGGCCTATTCGAGAAGTCCGGCTAATAGCACCAACGGTAATTACGGGCACAAGCTGGGCGAATTCAACGTGCGCGTAGAGGTATGTGTGCCGGGGCTCTTGGAGGAGGATTGCCGGTACTACCCCGAAGGCAACGCCAAGCCCAGCGGGCTGCTTCAGGAGTACGGAGAAAAGGGTGAGCTACATTTTGGTTTGATGACCGGCTCATACGGCAGCAACAAGTCTGGCGGAGTGCTGCGCAAAAATATTGGCGACCTTGCCGATGAAATCAATGTCGCAACCGATGGGACTTTCAAAGCAACCCCAACTGGGGGCGGGATTATCAATGCGCTCAATCGACTGCGAATTTACGGTTACGATTTCAATGAAGGTTTTTATAATAACGCAGGAGCCAATGGCGACAATTGCCCGTGGGCTATGACCTCATTTAACGACGGCCGTTGCTCAAACTGGGGCAATCCCCAGTCAGAAATTTACCTTGAGTCTCTGCGCTACCTGGCGGGTAAAACCGCCACAGCGGGCTTCGCCTCCAACGATGCTAATTACATCGATGGTTTGACCACAGCGAGCTGGGCGGACCCCCTATCGAACCAAAACTATTGCGCGCCGGTCAACGTTATTCAGTTTAATGCCTCAGTCAGTTCCTACGATAACGATATGGGGGGAGCGGCCGATCTGGGTGTCGACAGCGTGGATGCGTGGACTAATAATGTAGGCGCTGCCGAAGGTATTCACGGCAACAGTTTTTTTGTCGGCGCTAACGGCGACAATAATGACCAGTTATGTACCCCTAAAACCGTGGGCAGCTTATCCTCCGTGCATGGTACCTGTCCGGATGCGCCGCGACTAGAGGGAACGTACCACATCGCTGGGTTGGCTCACTATGCTCGTACCAACAGCATCCGAACGGACTTGATGGGTGAGCAAACGGTACGCACCTATGGTGTGACACTGGCTCCAGCAATTCCGCGTGTTATTGTCCCCGTTCCGGGTTCGGCAGACCGTACGATTACGATACTGCCCGCGTGTCGAAATAATATTCAGACCACCAGAACCAACTGCGCCATTGTTGACTTTAAAATTGTGGAGCAGGAATTTAATGTCAATATTGATGGAGTGCCGACCAATACCGGCAAGCTTTACGTCAACTGGGAAGACAGTGAACAGGGCGGTGACTTTGACCAGGATATGTGGGGCGTTATCTCATACGAGGTCACCTCAACGAATGTCAGTGTAACGACGCAGGTCATCGCCCAGTCCACCGGCGACCCTATGGGTTTCGGGTATGTTATTGGCGGCACCACAACGGACGGCTTCCATGTTCATTCTGGTGTAAATAACTTTACATATACATCCGCGTATGCTGAGTATCCAGGTTGCGGCACCACGGACGGCACCTATTGCACCTGTCGTGTAGGGCACGGCTACGACGGCACCGCTGGCGCTTGTAATCACAGCCACTCTCGGGCGCAAGCTCGCACGCAGGTATACACCGTGGGCACCTCGGCTGCAGCGCTTTTAGAAGCCCCTTTATATTATGCAGCCAAGTGGGGCGGTTACAGCGACGATGCGCTGACCACAGAGGAAATTGCCCAAGGTGAGGCAGAGACCTACTACGCCGCCACCGACCCCCGCGAGCTGCAACGCTCGCTCAGAGACGCATTTTCTCACGTGGCGGAGCGACTTGGCTCGGCCTCAGCGGTTGCTGCCAACTCAACCCGCGTAGGTACCGATACGGTAATTTATCAAGCGTTGTTTAACAGCGATGGCTGGACGGGAGAAATCGCTGCGATTCCGTTAACCGCGGACGGCGGTCTGGCTGAGGAACCGGAATGGAAGACAGGGGCGAATTCATTTGCTGCGCCTCAGAACCGGAAGATTTTTACCCATAACGGCAGCGCCGGTGTGTCTTTCGATTGGAATGCTTTATCGGATGCGCAACGTGCCGCACTCGTCAGTGAGCAAACGGTGCGTTGGTTACGCGGCGAGGCAATCGCCGGATTAAGAGAGCCTGTCTTGCTGGCGGATATTGTTAATTCCGACCCGGTGTTTGCAGGTTCGCAGAACCATCGTTTTCATGATCTTCCTGAAAGCCTCGGGGGCCGGACAGGCAATTCCGACCCCTATGGCGATTACCTTAATGACGTTAAAAGAGAGCGGCAGGAGGTTCTGTACGTGGGCGCCAACGGCGGCATGATGCATGCTTTTAACGCCCAAACTGGTCACGAGATGTTCGCTTACGTGCCGTCAATGGTGTACGACCAGTTGGAAAACCTGACTAAGCTCACCTACGGTATGGCTTCGAATGCACACCGCTATACGGTGGACGGCCCGCTCTTCGTAGGCGATGCCTACTTCACCCATAACGGTGTCACCAAGTGGCGCAATATTCTCGTGGGAACCCTTGGGGCAGGCGGAAGGGGTCTGTTTGTGCTGGATGTCTCCGACCCCAGCAGCTTTAACGAAAATAATGTGTTGTTTGAGTTGACGGAAGAAGATATTCCCGAAATCGGCAATATTACCGGACGGCCAATAGTCGCTCCTACCAGCGATGGGTGGAAAATTTTCGTCGGCAACGGTTATAACTCCGATAATGGCCAATCTAGCCTTATCGTAGTAGACCTGAGTGACCCTAAAGGAAGCTCTACGGTCGTGTTGAGTACCGATGCCGTGGGCAGTAATGGTATGGCTGAACCGGAACTGCTGCCTGACGGGCAAGGCGTTATTACTCATGCTTATGCGGGTGACCTGCAGGGTCGGCTCTGGAAGTTCGACCTCACGCCTGCCCAGCCTGGCAACTGGACAGTGGCTTTTAATGGTCAGCCGTTTTTTACCGCACGGGATCCCAATGGTCGGGTTCAGCCGATTACCGCCGCCCCGGTGTTAGGCCGTAATGCTCAAAAAGATAATGCCACGATGGTGTATTTCGGAACGGGCAGCTACTTGACGCCCGCAGACAATCAGGCGGGCAACACAGTACAAAGCTTTTACGCGTTGGCAGATACTGGGATTCGTATTACGAGCACGGATCGTAGCGAACTTATGGAAAAATCCATCGTTTCGGAAAGCACCTCCGGTAATGGGGATCTTGATGGTCGCTCCGTTCGACAAATCAGCAACAACGACAACACCGAATGGTGGGCGGGGGCCAGCGTCAAACGGGGCTGGTATATGGACTTACAGTACAACGGCGTAATTACCGGTGAGCGAGTCACGAGTAAGGCGCAATTGCTTTACGATAAATTGTTATTTCCGACTCTGATCACCTCAGATCATCCGTGCACTATGGGCGGCAGCGGCTGGTTGATGGAGTTGATTGCGGTGGGTGATCGTTATGTCAACCACTCAATTCTGGGGGAGGATGGCCTGTCCTTGGAATATGCGGTGCTCGGGCTTTCTAGCGTGATTCAGGGCGACGGGGATCTATACATTCCCGTGAGTGATATCAGCGGTGCGATCCGAATAGAAGAGGGGTCAAGACCTCCTGGCAGCTACGGCCGCATGTCCTGGCGCCAGTTACGATAACGAGGATTTAACATGGCACAAAGAAAACCAATGGCGGGCTTTACGCTGATTGAGGTTATGGTCGTCGTCGCGATTATCGCGCTAATCGCGGCCTTTGCTATCCCCGCTTACAGCGAGTTTGTGCGCAAAAGTAACCGGGCGGATGCGAAGGCGGAGCTGAGCAGTGTCGCGCAGCGTTTGCAGCGGTGCTTTACCAGCTATAGCGCTTACAATCACGCTAGCTGCGGGGTGCACACCTCGATCACGGGCGGTAACGCGATCACTTCCGGGGAGCAGCTATATACCATCACCGGCGTAGTGGACAGTACCACCTACACCCTTACTGCGACCCCGATTGCCGGCACTGTGCAGGCGGGCGATACCAAATGTAAGACGCTCACGCTGACCCACACAGGTACCCGCAGTGCCACGGGAACGGATGCGAGTAATTGTTGGTAAGTGAGTCGGCGGGCTAATCCTCATCCAGCCCCAGCTTGCGCAGACGGTAGCGCAATGAACGGAAGCTGATGCCCAGGTTTTTGGCGGCCTGGGTTCGGTTCCATTTAGCGGTTTCCAGGGCGCTGCTGAGGATTTCTTTTTCAATATCTTCCAGGTAATCATCCACCGAAGGATACTCGGCGCATCGCGCCGGGTGATCCACTTCGTCATTGGCCGGTTTGGTGGGGCCGCCACGTGGGGCCCGGGTGCCTGGCAGGTGCAGATCGTCCGCGCCGATCACATCGCTTTCACAAAGTGTAAATGTGCGCTCCAGTACGTTTTCCAACTCCCGGACGTTACCGGGAAAGGGGTATTCGCACAGCAGTTTGAGGGCTTCGGGGGTGAGTTGCGGGGTGGGAAAGTTAACCGCACTGGCCAGTTTGTCCAGCAGGTGCCGCGCCAGCAACGGGATATCTTCCCGGCGCTCGCGCAGCGGCGGCACCTCTAATTGGATTACGTTAAGCCGGTAAAAGAGGTCCTGACGAAAGCGTCCGGCACTGACCTCTTCTTCCAACTGTTTATGGGTAGCGCAGAGAATGCGTACATCGATTTTTATTTCCTCTTGCCCGCCAACGGGGCGCAGGGCTTTTTCCTGAATCACGCGCAGTAACTTTACCTGCATGTCCAGCGGAAGGTCGGCCACTTCATCCAAAAATAATGTCCCTCCCTCGGCGGCTTGAAATAGGCCGGCCTTATCTTGATGGGCGCCGGTGAAGCTGCCTTTTTTGTGACCAAAGAATTCACTTTCCATCAGCTCGCGCGGGATGGCGCCGCAGTTCACCGGCACAAAAGGGTGGCTGGCGCGGGGGCCAAAGTGATGGATGGAGCGTGCCACCAGTTCCTTACCGGTGCCGGATTCCCCGCTGATGTACACCGGCGCTTGGGAGCGGGAGAGCTTGTGGATGCTGGCGCCCAATCGTTGGATGGCCGCTGACTGGCCGATGATCAGGCCGTGGTTCTGATCGCTTTTTTCCGGCAGTTCGCTGGACTGTATGGCGGTGGTTACCAGTTTTCTTAAAGCACCCAAATCTACCGGTTTGCTGACAAAGTCGAAGGCGCCCGCCTTCATGGATTCGATGGCGGTATCGATGCTGCCGTGGGCGGTAATCACCGCAACGGGCAGGCTGGGGTGGTGTTGTTGAATGTACTCAACGATTTCCAGCCCGTTGCCATCCGGCAAGCGCATGTCCGTCAGGCACAAGTCGTACTTGGCTTTATCCAGGTGGTCTTTGGCTCGCTGGACGCTGTCTACGCTGTCGGTGTTGATCTGCATGCGGCCCAGGGTGATTTCCAAAAGCTCGCGAATATCCGGCTCGTCGTCAATCACCAGGGCGCGTTTGCGGCTCATCGTTTTATGCTCCTCGTTATTGC
>Ga0209487_1002821_pt1 | contig 13906 bp, 7 predicted proteins | sample Poulit2012_FD_187524 | JGI IMG/M metagenome (GOLD analysis project Ga0209487, IMG submission 187524) | Agricultural soil microbial communities from Georgia to study Nitrogen management - Poultry litter 2012 (SPAdes) (version 2) | ecosystem: Environmental > Terrestrial > Soil > Agricultural land... | reverse complement strand
TATGTATTAGTTGTCATCCCTGTTTTTTGGCTTATTCTGTATTTCGGATCCCGATGATGTAAATAGTCTTTTAGCTTTCTGTGTTAGTGAATGCGGTCATGGTGCTGAGTGGGTTTTGATTGTAGTTATTTATTTTCATGAAGTTTTGAAAGTTTTTTGGAGAGTGACAGAATTTGGCAGGAGAGAGTTTTATTTTGAGAGGAATCATTGAATTTAAATTTAAACCCAAATTTATTATGAAAGCTAAACAAACAAAAAACAGTACAAACGCAAGAAGAGTGAACGAATCGAATATGATCCACTCTATTAAAATTGAGGAAATAGTCGTCTCTTTATTACTCCTTCTTTTTATACCAAATTTATTGGTAGCTCAAAGTTTTGATATTGATAGAAATTCCATTGGGATTATGTACAAAGGAAAACGTCCAATAGGTACTGGATTTATATGTCAATACCCAAACTTGATTACTACTTGTGCCCATATTTTTGAAGATGAGAATAAAGATGATTCATTTATTTATCGCACGACCGATGGAGACTTTTCTGCAGAATTACTTTATTCTGATGACGAAAGAGATATCGCAGTTTTGAGGGTGAGTGATATGAAAATTGAAAAACCTTTGGCTTTGACAAAAGACTTCTCAATTCATAAAGGAACAGGGCTTGTTTTGATGGGGTATGATCATACGGCAATTGATCAAATAACTGTAAGTCCGGTAAAAGTAATTGAATTTAACAAACAAGATGTAGGAAAAGGACAACAAAGGGATTTAATAGGATTTTATGGGATTGCTGATCATGGTTACTCTGGTGGACCTGTTTTTAAATGGAATGGAGAGGTGTACGCATTGATAATAATTGCAGATTTCGATAATAAAAATCCAGAGAATTCTAAAGAATCTTTCAATGTGGCAGTTATATTAGAAGATCTATCTTCTATACTGGATTCATTATCTAAGAATGAAAGAAGTAAATAAGGAAAATATATGAGAGATACTATAAATAAATATGAGTTTTCAGATGAGGAATTGGAACAAGAACTTAATGTTTGGGAAATCAAGGCTCATAAGAATGGTTTTGCTTCTTGTTACAAAAAGTTATATAAAACCAATTACACAACAATAGCTGCTAAATCATTCCTCATTCCTAATAAAGAAACAGGTGAAATTCGGCATTTTGATTTGTCTTTAAGGATTTTTAAAAGAAGAAGAAAAGCTGATCCATGGGTAGAGAAAACTGAAGTGAAAGAGCATGATCATGGAGTGCATAGACAAATTGATATAAATGTAGGTAATGGTATTGCTGTAAAAGCGCTACATGAATTTCTATCTGCTCAATATGAATTTATTGGTCAGAAAATTGAAAATGACCGAATAATTATAGACCAACCTTCTGATCAGGATATAATACAGATGCTGAGGAAAATGTCTTTAGATCAGTTCGAAAAATTTGGAGAGGGATTTAGACTCAATACGATCAAAGGATATCGTGATTTCATAAAAAATAATTTAGATAAAAATGAGACCTTTTTTCAAAATTGGCTTGATGAAGAAAATGGTAAGTTTCGCCATCAACGTTGTTTGATTTTTGGATTAGAATTTATTGATCATAAAATGGAGGGCGAACTTTCAAGAAAAAGATTTGATCTTTTAACTCGATCTTCATTATCAAAAAATGAATATGTAATAATAGAAATGAAATCCCCCAATGAAGATGTGTTTAAAGTTCTGACCCTTTCAACAAATCAAGGAGAAAGTGTAGAGTATCACTTATCCCCAGCGATTTCCAGGGCAATACCTCAGATATTGCGATACAGGTCCAAATTGCAAACAATTTCTGAGGATGATGATGATTTGAGGAGGATTGGCATTAAAAAAGGCAACGTAGCAAAATGTATTATACTTATTGGCCAACGAAAAACAGATCCTATTTGGAATGACCACTTTAATAGTTTAAAGGCGAGTCTTAGCAGTAATTTGGAAATATGGACATATACAGATATAATTGACAAGTTGGAAATTGTAATTAAAAATTTAGAAGAAAATCTTTCAGAATTTACAGTTGAGGACGAGAGCTAATAGAGTTTCTACATTCTTACTTGATACTTACTGAACTACACTTATTTTCGTATTTTAAGCCTTCTTAATAAACACTATAACATAAAAGGAATCAAGATTCGAACGATCGATGGAATTAAAGGCAGGGCAAATCGTAAAAAATCTGGTGGAGACCGAACCGGTCGAAATCAGAAAAATCATGGATTTTGGAGATGATCTCAGTATCGAATATACAGGGATCAATACACAGGAAAACGGTGATGTCATCAAACCGAAATCGGAACTAAAAAACCTGGAGTTTGTGTCCGATAAAGGATCATTTAACTTCTCCGGGGATCCGGTAAAGTTTGCACTTTATACTGAAGCGGAAAGGATCCGATCAGCCTTTCAGTTCGATCCATTATTTGCAGTCAATTGTAGTATCGTAGATCCTTTGCCACATCAGATCGAAGCGGTGTACAATTATCTTCTTCCACTCCCGCGCATGAGATTCCTGCTTGCAGATGATACAGGAGCCGGAAAAACCATCATGACCGGGCTCTTGATCAAAGAATTGATTCTACGTGGATTGATCGAACGAATCCTGATTATCACACCCGGCGGATTGACCAAGCAATGGGCGGAAGATGAAATGGCCATCAAATTCAACTTTAATTTTAAACTGGTCAATCGACCCGTATTCAATGCCGAACCGAATGTCTTTAGCAATACTGATATGGTGGTGACATCTATTGATTTTATACGGGGTGAAGATGTTTTGAATGTTTTAAAAGAAACGACATGGGATCTTATCGTAGTCGATGAAGCGCATAAGCTTTCCGCCTTTGAGTATGGTAGTAAAAAATATGTGACCAAACGATACGAAGCGATAGAGGCTCTGTCTCACCAGACCGAACATCTTCTTCTCTTGACAGCCACTCCACATCGTGGACGCCAAGACACTTTCAAGCATCTTCTCCGGTTGTTGGATGAAGATATTTTTGCGACTGATCGATTGGTCACTGAAAGAATCAATGAGCAGGAATCGGATGTGACGAATCGGTTTTTTATCCGTCGGCTGAAAGAAGATATGAGGGATTGGGAAGGAAAACCTCTTTTCAAACCACGTCACACCAAAACCATTGAATATGAACTGACTCCAGCTGAAAAAAAATTATATGATCGAGTCACCGATTACCTGAAATCACGAAAAAGAGAAGCCGCTGAACAAAAAAACATCCATGTCCAACTCGCACTAATGGTCATGCAGCGTCGTCTGACCAGCTCGATTTATGCGATCATGAATACCCTCCAAAATCGATTTAAGGCTTTGGATGGTCTGATAGAGATCGTAATGCAAAATCCCTCGTTATGGAAAAAACGGATGCGTTTTGATGTGGAGTTTGACGACTATGATGATTATTCCGAACTGTCCGATGAGGAAAAGGAGTCTTTAGAAAATATTTTTACCGATCCGCGAAAATTCAAACTTTTTACTACAGCTACGAGCCTTGAAGAAATAAAAAATGAACGTGAGCAGGTTCGTAAGCTTAAAGAATACGCGGAAGAGCTCTATCACTCCAATACAGAAGAGCAAAAACTGAGACGACTTCGACAATTCTTGAAAGAAGAGAATGTGATCAGTGGTCGAAAATTGGTACTCTTTACCGAACATAAAGACACTCTGGATTATCTGGAGAAAAAACTCACGAACCAAGGCTATTCTGTCCAGACCATTTACGGACAAAAATCAGTGGATGAACGTCGAAAAGCACAAGATGAATTTGCTGCCGATAGTCAAATTCTCTTAGCTACCGATGCTGCAGGCGAAGGGATCAACCTCCAGTTTTGTAATCTTTTGATCAATTGGGATATTCCCTGGAATCCGAATCGATTGGAACAGAGAATGGGGCGAATCCATCGATATGGCCAGACAGAAGAGGTTTATGTGTTCAATCTGGTGGCAAAAAACACACGAGAAGGGAGCGTGATGAAACGATTGCTTGAAAAACTGGATATCATCCGAGAACAATTGGGCAATGATCGGGTCTATGATGTGATTTCGGATATATTCGAAGGAATCAATATTGAGGATATTTTCAATTCCACCTTGAATGGTGAAACTACAGAATATGATGAAGCGATCGACCAGCGTCTGAATACAGAAAATGTAAAAAAGAAAATAGAAGAGCAGAAGCATGGGCTTGCTTTTCGGTCCATCGATTTTCATCGTGCTAAAGAATTGATGGACGATTCGATCGAAAAAAGATTGATTCCCTATTATCTGGCTCGGTTTTTCAAGAAAGCATTCAAAGTGTTGGGTGGAGCGTATAGAGAAGAACAAGATTTTATCATCTTGAGTCATCTTCCGGAGCGGGTCCGGGAGGTGTTGCATCAAAAATATAATATCCGATATGATACTTCCAAGATGATTTTCACTTTTGATAAAAATGTCTTCTTGGACAAGAAAAAGACGGGGCGATACGAAAAATTATACTACCTCAATCCCGGCAATCCAATCTTCGATGCGGTAGTAGAAGTGGCTATCGATGAATTTAAGGAGGAGGTCTTGAAAGGAACGATCTTGGTCTCCCCTGAGGAAAAAGAACCTTATTTCGGATTTTTTATTCGATCACAGATCGTAGATGGATCAAAGAATCGTAATGTGGCGGATGAAAAACTGGTTTTCGTCTATGGAAATGATGAAAATTTGCAAAAAACATCTCCGGCTAAATTGATTGATTTGATCCCACCCAATGAGTTTGCAAAAACCATCTATCCTCCTGATATTATCCAGGAAGAAGAGATTGTGCGATGGAGTTTTGCCCATATCACCAATCCACAATATGGGAAAGCGCAAGAACGGGTGAAGCAGGACATCGAATTGAGGAAAGAATATATCTCAAAAGGCTTTTCTTCTCTCATCATGAAATACACCTTGGATCTTACTGAACTTCGGGGGAAGCTACTCTTAGGAAATAAGAAGGTGGAGGAGAAGGTGAAGAAACTGGAGAAAAAGATTCATGAATTTGAAAAACGGCTTCAAAAACGAATGGCAGATCTGGATCGAAGAATGAAACTTCATCGTCTGTCGCCCAAAGTGTTGGGGAGTGTATATGTAGTTCCTTTGACACAGATGGAGTATAAAAATCATTATGGGATGAGTCGGGATGATGAGGTGGAGGAAATGGCGATCCAGGTGGCGATGCAATATGAAAGTAGTCAGGGATGGGAGTGTGTTGATGTGGGAGATGAAAATTTGGGTTATGATCTTCGATCGGTCAATGCACATTTAGTCAAACGTTTTATCGAAGTAAAAGGCCGAGCTACCGATGGTCCGGTGATGATCTCCGAAAATGAGATGAATTTTTTGCGTCAATTAAATGATGCAGCATGGCTCTATGTGGTGAGCCATTGTAAGACAACACCCCAATTGCATCGAATCCAAAATCCCGGAAACTACCTCAAAGTATTGCAGAGATCAAAAGGCATCCAGTATCTTGTGCCCCAAAATGAATGGGAATCAAAATCAATGAAAGAATGAAGAAACCCCTTAAACTGATAGAAGTCGCCATGCCGGTGAAGGAGATCTCGGCCGAAAGTGTACGAGATAAGTCGATCCGCCATGGGCACATTTCAACTCTTCACCTGTGGTGGGCGCGTCGTCCTTTACCTGCTTGTCGTGCGGTGGTATTTGCCAGTATTGTGCCTGATCCTTTGGACGAACACTGTCCTCCTGCTTTTAGGGAGGCGGTCGATCTTTTATTAAGTAAAAATGGATCTTTGCCGGGGGATCCTTATAGACCCTATAAAGATATTCCACATACTCTGATCGTAGATCCGATGGAAGATAATCTCCGCCATCGACTGATGATGTTCATCGGCAAGTTTTCAGATCGATATGTGAAAAATGAAAAAAAAGGAAAATCTACTCCAGCTAAAGAAAGAATTTCGGATTTTTCATTGATCAAATGGGAGAATAAAAACAATGAAGAGATACTCACGATAGCTCGTCAATTGATTTTTGTAGCGCATAATGCCGATCAAGATCGCCCTGCGCGAGATCTTCTGAGGGAGTACGATCGAATGCAAAAAAATCTAAAAAAAGCTGAAAAAGCGCTCTATTCTTATCCTAATCGACATAGGGATCATCCTGAGGTAGAACAGCTGAAAAAGGCTCGAGATGAGGCTCAGGAAGCTTTTCTTTCTCGTATGCCCCAGGTTTTTGATCCCTTTGCGGGTGGGGGCGCGATACCGCTCGAAGCTGCGCGATTGGGCTGCAATAGCTATGGAAATGATATCAATCCAGTAGCCCACATCATCCAAAAGGGGAGCGTGGAATTTCCTCAAAAGTATGGAAAGCCGATTCGATTTTCTCGAGAAGAATATGTACGTCTCTATGGAGAGGAAGCGCTCAATCGACAAAGAGCCGATGGGAATCTGATCGGTGAGGAGGTTCATATCCCCAATCGACTGGCGCACGACGTAGAGTTTTATGCGGAAAAACTTTTGGAAAGAGCAGAAGAAAAAATCGGTCATCTCTATCCTGCGGATTCGGACGGGCGACGTCCTATCGCTTACTATTGGGCGCGCGTGGGGACCTGTGCCAATCCTACTTGTGGTGCGGAAGTGCCTTTGTTGAGGCAGTTTTATCTATCAAGAAAAAAGAATAAGTACATCCATCTGCATCCGATCATCGATGGGAAAAAGATCGATTTTGAAATCCGCGAGGGAAGGACGGAAATAGAGGGTTGGATGAGTCGAAGTGGATTAAATTGTCCTGTATGTCATAACATTACGGATGTAGCAACACTTAAAAAAGAATCTATAAAACGATCAGGTAAACTTAAAGAACGTCTATTAGCTGTCGTTTTTGAGGAGGATGGAAAAGGTTATCGACTTCCGAATGAAGATGAAATTTCGTCAAGAAAAAAAATAGAAGGCAAAATCAGAAATGAACTTATTCCTCAAGAACCGATGCAAAAAATATCTGATTTGGTGAGTGGAAGAGGATGGGGGATTGATCATTGGAAAGATATGTTTTCAGATCGCCAGCTTTTTGCGATGCAGACTTTTGTGGAGGAATTGCAAGCGATCAAGTCTACCTTGGAAGAAAATGGATCTGATTATCACCAAGCAGTGATAACTTATCTGGCAATTTTTATCGATCGACTTTCCATCATCAATACTTCATTTGGAAGATTAGATGTTACGCGAGATAATATTCAACACCCTTTTTCACGGCAAGCGATTCCGATGATCTTTGATTACCCAGAATCCAATCCTTTTTCGGAAAGAACAGGAAGTGCAAAAAATCAGCTGGATTGGATTCTTCGATATATCCATTCGGAAAGTTTTCAGATCTCAGCGAAAGTAAAAAACGCATCCAGTGGGGAGAAGAATCAGTTTGCTCAAAATGAACTGGATGTGGTAGTCACTGATCCTCCCTACTACGATGCGATCGCCTACGCAGATCTTTCCGATTTTTTCTATGTGTGGTTGAAGCGGACGGTAGCAGATATTTATCCGCTTACTTTTGCTACACCCCAGACTCCAAAGACAGAGGAATGCACTGCGCTCAAGCATCACCATGAAAATGATGCGGAGCGGGCATTTCACCACTTTGAGAATAAGCTTTTGGAGATTTTTGATGCGATCGAATATCAGACGAAGGATTTGGTGTCGATCATGTTTGCGCATCAGAGCACAAAGGCTTGGACCACGCTGTGCAATTCGATCTTGGGCGCACGAATGAACATCACGGGCAGCTGGGCGATCGATACAGAAATGCAATCAAGAACATTAGCTTTAGTTGGAGATACCTTGTCTACATCTGTTACGGTAGCTTGTCGTCCTTCGGAGAAGTCGGGGATCGGGGATTATCAGGAAGTGAGAGCGGAGGTATTGCACCTGATCAAGGATGAGGTGAAGGCCTTGTATGCATTGGGATTTCGAGGCGCTGATCTGCTCACCGCCTGCTTTGGGAAGGCAGTGTCTGTTTTTGGAAAGTATGAATCAGTCGAGAAGCGGAACGGAGAAGAGGTTACCGTGGCGGAACTCTTGGAGATGGCGCGTCAATCCGCATTCAATGCGATCATTAGTGATATCGATACCGATGATGTGACCCGATTCTACATCGGATGGTTGAGTCTGTTTGGCTTCAGCGATGCGGCGCATGATGATGTGCGACGGATTACGCAGATCGGTCTGGATGTGAATATCCAAGAGATCTACAGTCAACACATCCTCATCCGAGATCGAGATAAAGGCATCTTAGCGGATATGGAAAAAAGAATCGAATTGGATGCTCGATTGGGAGGGCGAAAAAATGACCATGATATCGACATCGCCCATCGATTGATGTACCTGTATGGTCCAGGGCAGGCGAGTCGAAAAGAGCTGTTGGCGTATATCAAGGAAAGAGCACCCGAAGAAAGTGCATCGGTATGGCGAGTGCTCAATTCATTGGCAGAACTTTTACCAGAAAATGGAAAGATGAAAGATCAGTCTTTGGCAGCGGGTTTGCTGAGCAATCAGGAAAATCTTTTGCGCGAAGCGAAAAATCAGCAATCCGGAATGATGGAGCAAGGATCTATTGATTTTTAAAATGAAATAAAGAGGGATAGAAGATGGAAAATCAACGAAATAATTTGGATCGCGCCTTGGCGATGTTTATCGAAGCAATGCGGATGTTTATTTCTCTGGAGATGGAGAGAGAATATGGTAAATCGTGGGATCAAGAATACTATGAGTCTCTGAGCGATCATCAAAAACGAGATTGGGATAATCAGGCACGAGACGGGAAAGATCCAGAGCAGATGATCGATTTTCATACTTTGGGGATATTTGCGATCAGGCAAAGAAATTTTTTGAAGAAGTTTTTTGGACATCGAGAATCAAGAAATTTGACGACAAAGTTCAATGAGATCGCCGATGCGCGCAATATGTTTGCTCATTATGATGAATGGGATAAGGATAAGGCGGAGATGGCGTTTGGTCATATGATTGGGATCGCAAAATCACTCGAAATGACCGAGCTTGAAGATGAATTGCGGAATCTAAAAGATGATGTCCCCGTAGAGAAACAGATCGAACAACAGATCGAAGAAGAAAAAGAGGTGGTGCGTACGCCCAGTACGACGGCATGGTTCAACAATGTACGTCCTCATTTGGATATTCGAGAAGGTAATTTGGATGAGTCGGTATTTGCGGCGGATCTGGCTGAGGTGGCACTGGGGGCTGGGCGAGTGGTGTACAATAATCAGTCTATTTTCTTTGATAAGACGCACTTCACCGCCGGCTTGACCAATATCGCCAATCGAGTGGTGAAAGGCTTGAACGGGCATGAAGATGGGGAGAATCGGGTGATTTCTTTGCAGACCGGTTTTGGAGGCGGGAAGACGCATACCTTGATTTCCTTGTATCATCTGGTAAAAGCGGGTAAGGGAATTTCTTCCAATCCTAAAGTTAGTGCGAGGTTGTCTGAACTTCCCAATTTTGAAAAGGCCAATATTGCGGTGTTTACGAACACAACGAATGATCCTACGCAAGGACGGAGGGAGGAGGATGTGAGGATTCATACTTTGTGGGGGGAGTTGGCCTGGCAGCTGGGCGGTGCTCCACTCTACGAAAAGATACGACCCAATGATGAAGCACGAACTGCACCGAAGGGTTTGTTTTATGAAATCTTGAAAGAAGCTTCTCCTTCTTTGATTCTGATCGATGAGTTGGCTGATTATTGTGTAGCAGCTTCGGGGGTGCAGGTAGGAGGATCTACTTTGAGCGATCAGACGATCAGTTTTATGCAAGAGTTGACAGAAGCGGTCGCAAAAGTAAAAAATTGTGTTTTGGTGGTGACTCTACCAGCCAGTGTGAGCGAGGTAGCCACTTCGGATCAAGCGCAGAAGATTTTGAGTAGTTTAGAAGATCGGGTGAAGCGAGTCGGTGCGGATACTCTTCCAGTAGCAGAAGAGGAGATTTTTGAAGTGATTCGTCATCGTTTGTTTGAAGGTGTGGGGAATGAAGAGATAACAGAAAGGGTGTTGCAGTCATATGTGGAGATGTATACGGGACTTTGGGCAGAACTCCCTGAGTATGCCAACAAGCATCAGTATATGGATTTGATGAAACGAGCCTATCCATTTCATCCAGAATTGATCAATATTTTCAAAAATAAATGGGCGAGCCATCCCAATTTTCAACGGACAAGGGGAGTACTGAGATTGTTGGCTTCGGTCGTATCTGATCTGTGGAGACGGAGACACAACTTGGTGGGTAGTCAGACCTTGATCCATCCTTCACATATTTATTTAGACAACTTGGATACCTTGGTCGGAGAAGTGAAAAAATTGTATGGGAATGGTTATGAAGCGGTGATCAGTTCGGATGTGTCAGGTGTTAATTCCAATGCTTATAAAATCGATCAAGAGAAGAGTGAATATGGAGATTATCATTTGGCACAAGGAATTTCGTCGACCATCTTCCTCAATTCATTTGGCAATTCTGGAAAAAACAAGGGGATTTCTGTGAAAGAGATGAAACTTCAGCTTTTAGTGCCGAATGGTTTCAACCATAATTCGATCAATTCTTGTTTGGATGATTTGCAGGGGCGTGCTTTTCATTTGTACTATTCGTCCACGAGTGGATCGGGACAGCGGTTTTGGTTCCATACGAAGCCCAATCTGAACATCTTGATCAATAATGCAATAGCGGGAATCAATGATGATCGGATAGAGAGTGAGATTTTGCGTCGTTTGACCGAGGAGACTTCTCGTATGGATTCCTTGAATGTGATAGTCAATCCTTCTGATGATGTGCCTGAACAAAAGAGGCCCACTTTGGTGATATTGCCTCCCTCGATATTTCATAACGGCAATAAAAAATTGGAAGAGAAAATCCATCGGATCGCTTTAAAGAAAGGGCAAACAGATCGAATTTATCGTAATACCTTGCTTTTTCTGTCTATGTCGGAATTGGGTAAGTCTTCTGTATATAATGCGGTCCGAGAGTATTTGGCGGCGATGAAGGTGAAGGAAGAAGAAAATACAACGCTGGAAGAAGATCAGAAGAGAGAAGTAGATTTACGAATTGCTGAGGGGCGGAAGAAAGTGTTGGGAGGATTGGTGACGGCATACAATCAGGTACATAAATATGTGGCTGCGGAAGGGTTGCAGACTTTGGAGCTTCGGAACTTTACGGATTCATTCCGTCAACAGATCAGCGGAACTTTGATGGAAGTGCTGAAAGAGGAAGAGTGGCTGCTGGATTCTGTCGGTGCGAATATGCTTCGTCGTAATAATCTTTTGCCTGAAGATGGCAAACCTGTTCGGGTGGTAGATATCGTGGAGGCTTTTTTGCGATATGATGACAAGCCGATCATCACACATACTTCTGGTATCAAAGAGAGTGTATCAAGGTATTGTTATAATCGTCATTTTGCGATTGGGTCAAAATCTTATGGGGATTGGACAAAGATGTACTTTGGGGAGACGGTGCCGATGTTTGATGAAAAGGATGATAGTTATTGGATCCTGACTCCTACTGACTATGAATCGTGGAAGGCAGAGCAAAGGGGTGAAGAGAAGCCAATCGAAGAGTCAGCACATGATCCCGTTGCCGAAACGGGGATAGAGGCCATGACACCCAGAGCGACCGAGAAGTCTGAGTCGGGCGTGGAAACTATACGAGAATTTTCACGGATTACGGTGAGAGGGAAGGCCAATGCGATATCGTTTAATCAGGTATTTAGTTCCTTTATCATGCCCTTAAAAGAGAATGATGTAGAGATTGAATTTGTGATCCGCGCGAAAACGAATAAGGACTATCCACTGAAAGAGAACAGTCAACAGTATAAGATCGTGAAGGAGTCTGCCAGTCAATTGGATTTTGATTTGGAGGTGGAGTGAGGAAGTTATGATCTTGATGGTTTCAGAAATTTAGAAATTTTGATCATAAAATAAAAGGATGGTGGAGTGGTGAAATTCATTGTTGATTTAGATAGATATCATGAGGAGCGCCATATTTTATCCGATTTATATGGAATAAATGAAGCTTCTCCCTGGGAAAAAATTACCATCATCATTAAATATGAAAGAGGGGGATATATTGATTGCAGCGTTCTTCTTTTTCTTGTTGCGATATATAATGAGCTTAAAGAAGCTGGATATAATGTATCTGTAGAGTTCTCAAATACGGAACCAGAGGATAGAATTCGCTACTTGAGCCGGATAGATTTCTTTAATTTATTGGATATTCCAAATGCAGAATTTTTCACAAGACAGGATTCTTCGGGCAGGTTTATCGAAATAACCAATATCGGTAAGGGACCTGCTACTTATGCTCTAACTGAGGAAATTATTGGAATAATGGAGCAATCTTTGAACGTTTCTGACGAACAATTAGGCGCTATTGTATTTGCATTGAATGAGTTGATTTCAAACGTAGAATTACATTCTAAATCTCATAATGGAGGATATATTTATTGTCAAAAATATCCGAAAAAAAGGATCGTTGATCTGGTCATTGTGGACGCTGGACAAGGAATTTTAAAAAGTTTGAACAAGGAGGATGGTAGATTCTCTAATAGGGATGCTTTGAGAAAATGTATTCAATTTGGGGTGACTTCTGGAAGAGGCCAAGGCCATGGATTGTATTTTGTTCAAAAGTTAATTGCACAAAATAAGGGAGAAATGGTGTTGATTTCAGGATCCGATTCGTTATATTCAAGAGGTGGTGAAATTAAGATGGTCAAAAATAAGGAATGGAAAGGAACATACATAAGATGTAAGTTCCAAATCAATGACCTTCTAATTGCGGATGCAGAGTTTTTTAATGAATATAAATGAACTACTTATGGCTTATTCAGTAAACCTTGGAAAATATGGTTTCAATCTGGGTAGCCGAATTCAGGGGAGAAAGGTTTTTGAAGAAATTGCAAAATCGATGGAAGCTGAAGGCGGCTCAGAAAAGATTGTCATTGATTTTACTGGTGTTCGGTTTATGTCTTTGTCTTTTGCGACGGAATTATTGGATAATCTGAAGTATTCTAATCTTTTCGGAGCCATTTTAATCAAGGAAACGTCGCCGATGATCAAAAATCAGCTCCGATTTGTGATCAGAGAAATGAATGAAAAAAATAAGGATTTTCAGACAGAGGTTGCTTTGATGGATTAATTGTGAATTGACCGCGTATCCTAAGACTTATATGATCGGAAGAGAGAGTTTTTGTCTTGTCGATCATTGCTTATCGCATGTTTTATCTCTTCAGGATTTTAATTTTCGTTATCTTGCCATGTAGTGAGTATAGGAAAAAATTATCTGGCAAATTGAAGTGAGATGAACCCGAAGGAGTTAATGGAAATTATAGAAAATGGGGAGAGTTCTACGATTCAGTTGAAAGAACGAGTCAACAACCCCTATCAGATTGGTACGGAAATGGTGGCATTCGCCAATCACAGAGGAGGGAAAATCATCATCGGGGTGTGCGATAAGACGGGAGAAATAAAAGGAATGAATTTTCAGGATATTCAAAAAACCAATCAATTATTGGCAAATGCCTCTGATAATAATGTAAAACCGCCTGTTTATATCGATACAGAAACGGTGAAGGTGGGAGATGATCGGGTCATTGTCGTCACTGTTCCGGAGGCACTGTCCAAACCTGTATTGGATAATAAAGGAATTGCCTGGATCAAAAATGGAGCGGATAAAAGAAGGGTTACGTCTCAGGATGAGATGAGACGGCTGTTCCAGCAAAGTGGATTGCTTTTGGCTGATGAGCAAATTGTGGAAAATAGTTCTGCAGAAGATATCAACAGAAAAATTCTAAATCTTCTGTTAGAGAAAAAAACGGGACAGTTCGTAGAAGAAAT
>Ga0209487_1002820_pt1 | contig 13909 bp, 15 predicted proteins | sample Poulit2012_FD_187524 | JGI IMG/M metagenome (GOLD analysis project Ga0209487, IMG submission 187524) | Agricultural soil microbial communities from Georgia to study Nitrogen management - Poultry litter 2012 (SPAdes) (version 2) | ecosystem: Environmental > Terrestrial > Soil > Agricultural land... | reverse complement strand
TAAGCACACTTCTAATGGCCTTGTCGGCTCGCTGGTCGGCTTCAGTAATTGGTGAGGCATCGTCTTTATAAGCCACTTCAAAATCACTTTCGTAGATATCTAGTATTGCCAAGCCTGCTTTCCATGCTGCTAATGCACCTAATTGTAGCTTTTTGTCAATTATCATAAACTGTTTACTGATTATATAATCTTTTGCAATTTTTTTATAACGTGATTATTTGCGTTTTGTCTGTAATTTACGGAAACGACTTCTTCTAGTATCAGCTTTTGCATGCATTTCTTCGCTAACTTGTTTTACTCCTTCTATAGTGTAAAACGCCTTTGGATGAAATTTATCTATACTGGCTAAAAGTTTCTTTAAGTTATCTCGTCTAACCACCATAAATAAAATGTTCACTTTTCCTTTTCTACCAGCAGCATCAAGCATAGAGTAGCGGTATTCGTTTTCTTCTAAATAGCCAATTAATTCATCTACATTATTTTGAGCAAACAATCGCAACACCACTCTTCCATAAGCCAATTTTTCTTCGATGGTTATCCCGACAAAAGTTCCCATTGCAAATCCACTTGCATACGCCACATAAGACCATATATTATCAATATTGCTAAAAATCTGTCCAATGGCCAGTAACCAAATAAAAGCCTCAAAGAAGCCAAGGATGGGTGCTATAATGCGATTTCCACTCATTACAAAAATGATACGAATAGTAGAAATTGTCACATCGCCTACTCTAGCAAAAAATATAAGTAGTGGCAGGATGATGTAATTCATCGTTTCTGGAGTAACACCAAAATTATTGAGAAAAAAATCTTCCATAAGTATTTAAAAGTCTATTTTAGTTTAGTTGCTCCTCTTCCAAGACTATCAATAGATAGTTACCGAATTTGGTTTTGCACCAAGACTAATAAGTGCATCGGAAATATCTTTTGTGAAGCTTCTCGGTCCGCACACGTAAAATCTATGATTGAAAGACCCTATATTATCTATCAAAAACTTTCTATCAATTTTGCGTTCTCTGAATCCTATAACCCCTTCTCTGGTAAATACATTCATAAAAGCCGAGCCTAGCATTTGAAATAGTTCTTCTCCTAAAATTATATCATCTCTTGTTTTGTTGGAATACAACAGCGCAACATTCCGTAGGTTTTTAGATAAATATAACGCCCTAAAAATTGGAATGAAAGGCGTTATCCCAGTTCCTCCTGCTATAAAAATTCCTGGTCCTTTATATTCTATAACATCATAAATCTTGTGCATAATAAAGTGATCTCCAACCTTCATTTTACCTATCTCGGCAGTAACGCCCTTCCGTTCATCGTAAATTTTGATAATAAGCTCCAAGTAGTCCCATTCGGTTAATGACGTAAAAGTAAACGGACGTTTTTCATTTTCCCATCCAGGTTTATCGATAGAAATCCTTACCGATTGACCTGGACTATATTGTAAAAAATCTTTTGGTTTTTCTAACACAAAACGTTTTACATTATGAGTGACAAAAGATATAGCTACAATTTTTAATTTATACATTTAGTGAGGCTGTTTTATAGTTAAAATTGCGATGCTAAGTTTTATACTTTTTAGAGGATTATATTTCATAAGCTGATAAAAATTCTACTCCATATAATCAGCTAAAACTAGAAACTAATCGTCTCCAGTTTCTTTTTGTATAGCAACGTATTAATCGTGCAAATATAAAAAACTTCTAATCAAATCTTCCTTCTTAACAATTCCTTCTCGATAATATAAATTAATTAGAAACTATTTTTGAAAGCTCCTATATCCATAAACCCAGGAAAATTAACTATGTTTAAATACTAAACCATGTATTAACGCCTGACTGTAAACGCCATGAACGAATCTTCTGAATCTGCTATTGACCAACATCTTATTGCCCAGCGTACTTTTTTTAATTCCCATCAAACAAAGTCAAAGACTTTTAGAATGCAACAGTTAAAAAAGCTAAAAGACGTTATTTTAGATTACGAAGAAAGAATTACTGATGCACTTTGGAAAGACCTACGTAAATCTCCCGAGGAAGCTTATTTAACCGAGATAAGCATGGTACTCAATGAAATAAAATTCCATAGAAGGAGTTTAAAACAATGGATGAAGCCAGAAAAAGTGCCCACACCATTACATTTGCAACCTTCTAAAAGCAGTGTGCACTATGAACCATTAGGTGTAGCATTGATTGTGTCGCCATGGAATTATCCTTTTCAACTATTAATCAATCCATTAGTTGGAGCCATATCAGCCGGATGTTGTGCCATACTTAAACCTTCACCACATGCGCCAAACTCAGCTAAGGTGATAGAAGAAATGATAGCCGAATGTTTTGCCTCAGACTATATTACAGTAGTTCAGGGTGGTAAAGAAACCAACACTATTTTATTTCAAAAGAAATTCGATTTTATTTTCTTTACTGGAAGTCCAAAACTAGGGAGCATCGTTATGAAAGCTGCATCGAAATACCTTACCCCATTAATTTTAGAGCTCGGTGGAAAAAGTCCTTGCATAGTCGACTCTAATAGCAACGTCAAAATAGCTGCCAAACGTATTGTTTGGGGAAAGTTTTTAAATGCTGGACAAACCTGTATAGCACCTGATTATCTTATGGTCCATGAATCGGTAAAAACTGCATTGTATAAGCATATGATTAAGTACATAAAGAAATTCTATGGCGAACATCCAGAGAAGAGCCAACATTATGGAAGAATTGTTAGTGAGGAGGCTATGAATAGACTGCTTACTCTAATTGAAAATGAGAAAATTATACATGGTGGCGACTTCCGTAAAGAAGAAAGATATATTGAACCAACGATTATTGAATTAAAATCAACAGATTCGAAGATTATGCAGGAGGAAATATTCGGCCCCCTACTTCCTGTTTTTACTTTTTCAGAAATCCAAGATGCGATTAATTTTATAAGTAATAATGAGAAGCCTTTGGCTCTATACTATTTCGGGAAAAACAAGGAAACTCAAAAAGTGTTAGAAAACACTAGTTCTGGCGGGGTTTGTATTAACAACACCTTATTGCATATAGCTAACCACCACCTCCCATTTGGTGGTGTTGGTAACAGTGGAATGGGAAAATATCATGGGAAGGAAAGTTTTATTGCATTTAGCAACCAACGAGCAGTATTACAATCTCCAACATGGATAGATCTTCCATTTCAATACCCACCATTTAAACACTTTAAATGGATAAAGAAAATAATATAAAACTCAATTTACAAAAGAACCTTCAGATTGCTTTAACAATTGCAAGATGCTTCGTTAACGTCCTATTAAAGCCCTCTAGACATTCGCTTATTCACTGTAATTGTGCTATTTTTATTCAAAATAAAACAATAAACATATGAGCTTTTTAAATTTAGATAAGGAAAAGGTAAATGCAACAGCAAAAGAGTTGAATTTGCTTTTGGCTGATTACCATTTGTACTACCAAAAACTACGTAACTTCCATTGGAATATAACTGGAAGAGATTTCTTTATACTCCATGATAAGTTTGAGGAAATGTACAACGATACCCAGGTAAAAATCGATGAAATTGCCGAACGAATTCTAACCCTTCGTTTTAGACCTGTAAGCAACTATTCAGAATACTTAGAGAAATCCAATTTAAAAGAAGCTTCTACTTCACTTAGCGATATAGAAATGGTGGAAGCACTTTTAAAAGACCACCAAGCTCTACTAAAGCAGTTACGAACCACACTAGATAAAGCTGCCGATGCTAACGATGAAGGTACCGAAGATCTGTTGACTGGATATATAGCAGATTTAGAAAAAACAAGTTGGATGTTAGATGCATGGAAAATGAAAACTGGCGATAATCTACCAAAAGCCTAATGCTACAAATTATCAATTAACTGAACAATCAGACTATAGGTTATACAACTTGTAGTCTGATTTCTTTTTATTTTAAATATTAAGATAGATTTAAAACCAAGTCTATGATTAGTATTTGCTGTATATTGCAGCTAATATTGACAATTCTAGAAATCGACTGTAATTTTATGACGAGGTTTTCGTCATAATGTTAGATAACCTAGAATAACTTTTTAATTATAAACACAATTAACCTATGCGATTATTTTTAACCGCTTGTTCCATTGCAATAATGGGGCTTTTTACTGCTTGTAATGATAACAGTAATAACACCTACACCATTAGTGGAGAGGCAAAAGACATTGATGATCAAGTGCCTGTATATGTTCTTAAAATAGTGAACGAACAACCACAACCTGTAGATACTTTAATGATTCAGAATGAAGCTTTTACTGGAACATTTGAAAACGCCAAAACAGGAGACATCTATCTTATTCGTACAGATGTAGTTCCAGTAAATCTATTGTTTTTCCCAGAAGATCAAGATTTACACGTAGTTATTAATAAAGATAACCCTGGAACATCGTCAGTTAGCGGAAACCCGGCTACCGAAAGCTATTTCAAGTACATTAGCGATATCAACGATATCAATACCCAAATGGCTGAATTAAATACTAAAGCCTCTGTTATTTTACAAAAACATGAACGAGACTCAGAAGAGTTTCGTGAGTTAGAAAAAGAGATGATGGATTACATGGAGCTACACGCAGATATTACGAAAACCTATATCAAAAATAACTCCAATTCAATTTTTAGTGTAATTCTAGTTCGAAACCTCTTGCAACAACAACAAATCAATACGGAAGAGGCAGAAAAAATGCTAAGTCATTTAACCCCAGCTATAGCTAACCACGAACAAACTAAAGCAGTAAGACAGTTTATAGAGGAAAATAAAACAAACTTAAACGTAGGTAGCGTTGTTCCTGATTTCTCCGCAAAAACACCTGAAGGCGATGAACTGGCATTATCTGATGTAATGAAGAAAGGAAAATATACTCTTATTGATTTTTGGGCAGCATGGTGTGCACCATGTAGAAGAGAAAATCCGAACCTAGTTAGACTCTATGAAGAATATCATGACAAAGGGTTGGAAATCCTAGGCGTATCACTCGATAGAAATAGAAATGAATGGTTAGGAGCCATAGAGAAGGATAAGCTAACTTGGCATCAGATTTCAAACTTACAGTTCTGGGATGATCCAATTGCTAAGCAATATAAAATTCGCGCTATTCCAGCATCTTTTGTTATTGATTCTAACGGTGAGATAGTTGGTAAAGATTTAAGAGGTCAGCAACTTCACGACTTTATTGGAGAACTCTTGAATGAGTAAAATAAAGAGTAATAAAATCTTTTATAATAAACTCCTGAAACTTTAGACGTTTCGGGAGCTTTTAATTTTATAGAAGGCTATAACAAATATTCTTTCTAAATCTTACCTAATCTTGTCAATAAAAATAAGATAAGAATCGGTAAAGCCAATAATAGTACAATCCACAAACTGGTTTGGAGTATTTGCGGGAAGAATATTAACGTAAGAACATATCCAGCAACTGCTCCTCCAATATGAGCATCATGGCCAATATTATCGCCTCCTTTATTCATACCGTAAATCGAATAGCCTAAATAGGCAATTCCAAATAACCAAGCAGGAATTGGGATTGGAATAAAAAACAAGAACAAAGACATATCTGGATAAAGCAAAATAGCAGCATATAAGATTCCCATTACCGCACCACTCGCTCCAACTGCACTATAATACAATTCATTTTTATGGTAGAAGAAAGAAAATATATTTCCAACAAGCAGACTTACAAAATAGACAACCGCCATTTTTATATCGCCCATTGCTCCAACCACCACAGGTGCAAAGAAATAAAAAGTAAGCATATTGAAAATTAAATGGGAAACATCTACATGGAGAAAACCTGAACTGAGATAGCGAATATTTTCTCCCGCCCGAATTTGTCCAATATTGAATTTGAATTTATTGAAAAATCCAATGTCTTTAAATCCGCGCATTGAAAAGATTACATTGGCCGCTATTATTGAACCAATTACTATATTAAAGTTGTTCATGATTTTATAAAGTTGTTTTTTAAACCGATTGCGCAAAATTAGTTAGTTTTGCTGGAAATAAGCCTATGCAACGACTTCTTTATATACTTGTATATCCGATATGGTGGGGAGTTTCTATTTTACCCATGCCTGTATTATATATATTATCGGATGTGTTTTTCTTTTTAACGTACTATGTTATAGGTTATCGACGCAAGGTAGTAAAAGAAAACCTTGCTTTAACCCTACCTAACAAAACAGAACAAGAGAGAAAACAAATTGCTAAAGAATTTTATGCCCATTTATGCGATATTTTGGTAGAAACTATAAAGAGTTTAACCATCTCTAAGAAAGAAATAAACCGTCGTTTTAAGTTCGAAAACCCAGAAATTCTTCAAAAACTCTACGATCAGGACAAAAGTGTTTTGTTGATGTGTGGCCATTACGCTAGTTGGGAATGGAGTGGAATTGTAACCCAGCACATGCCATATGATGGACTTGGTGTTTACAAAGAACTCCGCAATCCATATTTCGACAAAATGGTGAAAAGCATTCGGGAAAAATTCGGGGGTGAAATTGTTAGCAACAAACAAATTGTTACAAAACTGTTTAGAATGCATCGAGATAATCAAAAATCTCTGACTTTGATTTTATCTGATCAGACTCCAAAACTGACAGATTATAAACACGTCGATACTTTTATGGGCATTCGTGTTCCGGTGTTTGTAGGAACAGAAGAACTTGCAAAGAGACTAGGGCACATTCCAGTTTACCTTCATGTCGAAAAAATAAAACGCGGCCATTATAGCGCACGTTTTATCCCTTTAACTATGGAACCTGAAAGCATTCCTGATTATGGAATAACAAGAATGTTTCTAGACGAAATTGAGAAACAAATTCACAAAGCACCTGCTTATTACCTTTGGTCGCATAAGCGATGGAAACATAGAAATGATGTATAGCAAAAACGCCTCTCAATTTATAAGTTGAGAGGCGTTTTACAATGCTTAGGAAGCAAGTGAATTTACACTAGCGCTTCTATTTCTTTAATAAATCTATCCGCTAAAGAATCAGCTTCTTCTTGTGATGAAGCTTCGGTATAAATTCGAATAATCGGTTCGGTATTAGATTTTCGAAGATGCACCCAATTCTCAGGGAAATCTATTTTTAATCCATCTATAGTACTATGCTTTTCGTTTGCATAAGTAGTTTCTAGTTGCTTTAAAATACCATCTACATCTAGACCAGGTTGAAGATCTATTTTTTTCTTACTCATATAATACGATGGGTAGCTAACACGCAATGCGCTAACCGACATTTTCTGTTCTGCAAGATGTGATAAGAATAAAGCAATCCCAACCAACGCATCACGTCCGTAGTGCAATGTTGGATAAATAATTCCTCCGTTTCCTTCTCCTCCAATAATTGCTTTCGTATTCTTCATTTCTGTTACCACATTCACCTCTCCTACTGCACTCGCTGTATAAGTTTCTCCGTGTTTCTCTGTTACATCGGCTAATGCTCTGGTAGACGACAAATTGCTAACGGTACTCCCTGGAGTATGACTTAAAACATAATCCGCTACGGCAACTAAAGTGTATTCTTCACCAAACATATCTCCATTCTCATCTACAAAGGCTAAACGATCAACATCTGGATCTACTACAATTCCTAAGTCGGCTTTATTAGATGTGACCTCCTTCATCAAATCTCCAAGATGTTCTTTTAACGGTTCAGGATTATGCGGGAATTCTCCATTTGGCTCACAGTATAATTTTATTGTATCGACCCCAAATCGTTGTAATAGTAAAGGAACAGCAATACCTCCTGTGGAATTAACACCATCTACTACAATACGAAACTTCGCATCTTTTATAGCTTTGGTATTAACTAGCGGTAGCTCTAAAATTGCATCAATATGCAAATCAATATAAGCATCGTTAACTGTAATTTTCCCAAGATTATCTACATCAGCAAAACTAACTGATTCTGCTTCTGCGATATCTAATATTTCTTGACCCGCTGAAGCATCCAAAAACTCACCGTCTTTGTTTAACAGTTTTAAAGCGTTCCATTGTTTTGGATTATGACTTGCTGTGAGGATTACACCTCCATCCGCATGTTCCATGGTTACGGCCATCTCTACTGTTGGCGTAGTTGATAATCCTAAATCTATCACATGAATTCCCATACCTACCAAGGTTTGCATAAGCAACTCTTGCACCATTTCGCCAGAGATTCTAGCATCCCTGCCTACCACTACCCGATAGTCTTTTTTATTTCGCTGCTCTTTTATCCATTTACCATAAGCCGCAGCGTACTTTACTACATCTATTGGCGTTAGATTATCTCCCTGCAGGCCACCTATGGTCCCACGTATTCCAGAAATTGATTTTATTAATGTCATGCGTTTTAATTGAAGTTTCTACAAATATAACATATAAACTAAGAAGCAAATTATTTTCGATACATAAACACTTACATATTTGAGTTACAAAGAATCTTACTTTTACAAGAATCACCTGAATTTAAACAAAATCCGATCACTTTTATTACTAACTTTCAAAGAAAACAACTTAAATAGCATAAACGAATTTGATGTTTTTGTAATTGGAATGGGGAATTCCGGAAAAAACTATGGTCCTTGATTGGTCCGCTAAAGGCATGGAAAAAGCAATAGCCGATAATCGGGAATATGAAGGAATCTGTGCGAATTAAGGATGTAATCCGAGAAAGTTATAAAGGGGCAGCTAGAGTGAATCAAATAACATGAAATCTTGATAGCATAGGGCTGCCTAATATTAATTGGAATCAATTACAAGAATACAAAACATGGTATTACTATTCTAGCACCATCCACTACTCCACTTAAACTTAAAAAAGATTTTGGAAAACTCAATTATAACGAAACTTTAGTCCTATTTACCTACAAAACAAGTGATTTTTCATTAACTTTAATAACAATTAATTACAACTACTCATGAATAAGCAAGAGCGTAAAAAGCATTGGGATGCAATATATGAAAGTAAAGAGCATACAGAGTTCAGTTGGTTTCAAAAAGTTCCTGAAGTCTCTTTACGTTATTTTGAAGCCTTAAATCTTCCAAGCACGGCTAGGATAATTGATGTAGGTGGTGGAAATAGTTTTTTGGTAGATTACCTTTTGGATTTGGGTTACCAAAACATAACTGTCTTAGATATTTCAGAAACGGCGTTACTAAAAACTAAAGAACGATTAGGCAATAGAGCAAAACAAGTAACATGGATCGTATCGGATATAACAGATTTTAAGCCTAATAGTTTATATGATTTCTGGCATGATCGTGCTGCATTTCATTTTTTATCTAGCAAAGAAGATATTCAAGCTTATACACGTATCGCAAACCGTAGTTTAAGCGATCAAGGCTACATGCTTATTGGTGGCTTCTCTTTAAATGGTCCTGAAAAATGTAGTGGAATACCAGTGAAACGATATTCCGAAGAAACAATATCCGAGGTATTTAGTGCTAATTTCAAAAAGTTGGAATGCGTGACAGTAAACCACAAAACACCCTCCGAAAAAACACAAAACTTTATTTTCTGCAGTTTTAAAAAACATAACTAAATCAACTTTAGTAAAAAATGTTTTAATCCTTATTAAATGACTAGAACTTAAATAGCAACATTATGAAAAATCAAATAGTCAAAATAACCAATATAGGGCATATCACACACGATGTATTGCACATTATGGTAGAGAAACCAGAAGGCATGAAGTTTACTCCAGGACAGGCTACCGAGGTAAGTATTAATAAAACGGATTGGAAAGAAGAAAGCCGACCATTTACCTTTGTTAATTTACCACAGAACAATTATTTAGAATTCATGATCAAAACGTATCCTGAGCACAAAGGAGTTACCAATCAGCTATTAAGTCTAGAAGCTGGTGATGAGCTTATTCTAAACTATGTGTTTGGGGCCATTGAATATAAAGGGGAAGGAACCTTTATAGCCGGAGGTGCTGGTATAACTCCTTTCGTTTCTATTCTACGAAATTTAAAATTCAAGGATAAGGTTAGAGGCAACAAACTTATATTCGCCAATAAAACTAAAGACGATATTATTATCGAAGATGAACTCCGTGGTCTTTTAGGGAAGAACTTCCATAATATTCTATCCCACGATAAGGCAGAAGGATATGCGCATGGATATGTAACCGATGCTTTCTTAAAAAAACATCATGTACCATTTAACAAGTATATCTATTTATGTGGCCCTCCTCCTATGATGAAGGCCATAGAAAACATATTAGATCAAGAAAACTTCGATAAAAGTCTACTTATTAAAGAAGAATTCTAATCAACTTAAAACAATGAAACTACCAAATAAAACAGCAATAATTACAGGTGCAAGTGGCGGATTAGGCGAAGCAATAGCAGCAGCCCTAATTGCAAAAAAGACAGAAGTTTATGGAATAGCTCGCAATCAAGAAAAGTTAAAAATAATACAAAAACAATTAGGTCCCCTATTCCATCCTGTTCCACTAGATATTACCAATGGAGATAAACTAACTAGATGGATAGTAACAGAATTTGATATAAATAACCCTCCAGATATTTTAATCAACAATGCTGGCCTTGGCTCTTTTGGAAAAATAGATAAAATGCCTACCGAAGAATGGTTAGCTATGATGGATGTAAATGTAAAGGGAATGTATCTTATTACTTCTGCACTTACACCATTCTTTAAACAGAATCCATATAGTACACATATTATTAATATTGGTTCCATTTTAGCAACTACAGCTCGTGCAGAAGGATCTGCTTATTGTGCTACAAAATATGCTGTAAGAGGATTTAGTGAAGCATTATTTAAAGAATTACGCTCCGAAAACATCAAGGTAACATGCGTAAACCCAGGATCTATAAACACCTCTTTCTTTAAAAGTTCAAATATAAAAGCCCATCAAAATATGTTATCGCCAAAAGATTTGGCCAACACCATTGTTCATATACTAGAAACTCCAGATAATATGCTTATCAACGAAATTACGATAAGACCATTAGATGCTAGAAAACCTTCGTAAATTATGAAGCCCATTATAATAAAACGCATTTATGAAAAACCATCTGAATCAGATGGTTATCGTCTATTAGTCGATCGAATTTGGCCTAGAGGAATCAGTAAAGAAAAGGCGAAATTACATGAATGGAATAAAGATATTGCCCCATCTACAGAACTACGTAAATGGTTTAATCATCAAGAGGAACGGTTTGATGCGTTTGTTGGCAGGTACAAGGAAGAATTATCTGATAAGAAAGCAGAGTTATCACGCATAAAGAAAATCTGTGAAAATCAACAAGTATGTTTACTCTACGGTGCAAAAAATGAAAAATATAATCAAGCCGTTGTCCTAAAAGAAATCATTCAAAAACTAAAATAAAACTCCTTCTAGTTAAAGACTAAAATTCACAAATAATCTTTTCAAAAATCTGTTAATTATATTTATGTTTGATATTGCTACTTTAAGACAATTAAGTCTTAAATTTAGAGTAGCAACAATATACTATTTAAAATTGATTAAAACCATTATAAAATAAACATTCACTATTTACTAAATACAATTAAGACAAATTATTCTTATTTTTAATGCTAATAACGCTATAATTTTAATCTAACCATCAAACTACCGTACAACTATTATGAAGTTAAAAACTACCAATCTTAATTTAGGCATTCTTTTGCTTTCTGCAGGAATGCTTTTACTATCTTCCTGTGCAGATAGTCAGAAAAAAGAAAAAGAACCAATCAATTCCCAAGAGATAAAGGTGGAAGGAGAAATGGTCGCAGAACTAACCGCTCCTCCCTATGTTCCTAAACCGACAAAAGATCGTAAAGCCACAAAGTTAAGAGTGGATATGGAAATCTTAGAGCTTGAAGGAGAGCTTGTTGATGGGGTACAATATATGTTCTGGACTTTCGACGGAACAGTTCCAGGCAGCTTTATCCGAGCAAAACTTGGTGATGAAATTGAGTTTCACTTAAAGAACCATCCTGATAATAAACTTCCTCATAACATTGACCTTCATGCAGTAACTGGCCCAGGAGGTGGAGCAGAATCTTCATTCGTAGCACCAGGACAAGAAAAAGCATTTTCATTTAAGGCCTTACATCCTGGACTTTTTGTATACCACTGTGCAGTAGCACCAGTAGGAATGCATATTGCCAACGGAATGTACGGACTTATCCTTGTTGAGCCAGAAGAAGGATTAGAGCCAGTAGATAAAGAATACTACATCATGCAAGGAGACTTTTATACCGAAGGGTCTTATGGCGAGCGCGGAATGCAAGAGTTCAGCATGGAGAAAGCCATTAATGAAATGGCAGATTATGTATTATTTAACGGTAACGTAAACTCTATGACAGGTGATAATGCTTTAACAGCAGAAGTTGGTGAGACAGTTCGCTTATTTGTTGGAAATGGTGGACCAAACCTTGTTTCCTCTTTTCATGCTATTGGTGAAATTTTCGATAAAGTACATGTAGAGGGTGCTGATTTGATTAATCATAATGTACAAACTACATTAATTCCAGCTGGTGGCGCAGCTATTATTGAATTCGAAGTAAATGTACCTGGAACTATTACTTTAGTAGACCACTCAATATTTAGAGCGTTTAACAAAGGAGCTCTAGCTATGTTGAATGTAAAAGGTGAAGAGAATCATGATATTTTCGAAGGAGAAATATATGAAGGTATTTATCTACCTGAAGGTAGCTCCATTCAAAAAATGCCAACGCCTAAAACCAAAAAAGCAACAGTTCAAGCTTCTAGTCTAGAAGAGCGTATCGCCTTTGGTAAAGACGTATACTCCAGAACTTGTACTGCATGTCACCAAGCTAACGGGCAAGGTGTACCAGCTGCTTTCCCACCACTTGCTAACTCCGATTATTTAAATGCAGATGTAGAACGTGCTATTGAAGCAGTATTATTCGGAATGTCTGGTGAAATTACGGTAAATGGAGAAGTATATAACAGTGTAATGACTTCGCAAGGTTTAAATGACGAAGAAACTGCAAACGTACTAACCTATGTTTACAACAATTGGGGTAACGACGCGCAAGAAATTACTCCAGAAATGGTTAACGAAATTAGAAATAGATAAAAATTGAGATTGAAAATAAATAAAACATGGCACCTCCTTTTATTAAGCTTAGCGCTTACTGTAGTGCCAAATTTACATGCACAAGTAAAAGAAATGGCCGAAGTAAAAGGAGGAACCTATATCCCGTTATATGGTTCCGAAGATGAACCCGTTGTGGTGGATCCGTTCTTAATGGATATATACCCTGTTACAAATGCAGAATATCTAGAGTTTGTAAAAGAAAATCCACAATGGCAACAATCAAAAGTCAAGAAGCTTTTTGCCGATGATGCCTATTTGAACACTTGGAAAGGTGATACTGATTTTGGAGATTTAAATCCAAATGCACCGATCACCAATGTTTCATGGTTTGCGGCTAAGAATTATTGCGAAAGCCAAGATAAGCGTTTAGCCACCATGGATGAGTGGGAGTTTGCTGCAATGGCTAATGAAGAATTTCCAGATGCAAGACAGATTGAATCCTACAACAAATACATCTTAAAATGGTATGAAACCCCAAAAACTTACAATAACTCTGTAGGAAGTACATATAAAAACTATTGGGGTATATACGATTTACAAGGACTGATATGGGAATGGACTTCCGATTTCAACTCGGTTTTTATGTCTGGAGAATCTAGGAAAGACTCCGACATCGATTCTTCTATGTTCTGTGGAGCTGCAGCAATTGGCGCAACAGACCTAAAAGATTATGCTTCTTTTATGCGTTATGCATTTCGTGGAAGTTTAAAAGCCCGATTTACTGGGCGAAACTTAGGGTTCCGATGTGCAAAAGATTATTAATTAGTAATGCAATGTTTAGAATTCAAATTTTAAAGA
>Ga0209487_1002819_pt1 | contig 13915 bp, 6 predicted proteins | sample Poulit2012_FD_187524 | JGI IMG/M metagenome (GOLD analysis project Ga0209487, IMG submission 187524) | Agricultural soil microbial communities from Georgia to study Nitrogen management - Poultry litter 2012 (SPAdes) (version 2) | ecosystem: Environmental > Terrestrial > Soil > Agricultural land... | reverse complement strand
CTTATGGTGGTGCGATCAGGTGTGAACCCGACAGATGAATAAAGTACAGGCCGGGTTATCGTTTCCTGCCCCACTCCCGATTTGGCTCAGACCCCATCTGAAGGATGAGAGATCCGCCGCCAAGCAGCTCTTTCGCATCTATCGGCCGGCCTTTATCCAACGGCAAAATAACAAACTCCTGGTCGAGCTGACATTGCTCTTAAAGCTCGTAACTATGCGGACTTCGTAATAGGGGCTTCTATGTAATGACAAATCTATTCTGTCTACCCCATCTTCTTTATTCACAATTACTTTCAAACATTTACCAGGGTAGAGGAGGATGAGAATCTGATTAATGCTCACAGGAGTAATGCGGATATCTTGCGTCTTTAATTCATAACAATACGATAGCTCAATTCAAATAGGAGTAAGAAGCAAACCTAAAACGCTCTTGAGGGCTCCATATAACGTTATCAGCAGAAAAATAAAATCATATGGAAATACCTAACACTTCACTTGCTATTCTTCCATTCAGGGATACGCAGACTCTATTCACAACATTGGGGAGTATCCAGACATTAAAAAATGATTTAACTCACACTCTATTTTAAGTCTCTTCTTAACAAGGTAATAGCTTCTAATATAATCCAGATAGCAAAACTGAGTATAACTGCTCCAAAAAAGAACAATAACAAGTTGCCATCTGTTTCACCTGCTCCTGACCATTCAAAGAATACATGTTCCGCCATGCCCCATATCGTTACAAATAGCAAGAAGATCATTGGAATCAGTGTATAGACAGTACTACGTCCTTTTTGTCTGAGCCATATGGTAATCAATAACAAGCTTATTCCTGCCAGTAATTGGTTGGCTGTACCAAACAACGGCCAAAGTAAATACCCTCCAGATCCCAAACCATGTGGTCCTTCTGGGATCAAGACCAGCGCAGCACTGGATCCCACTGAGATTACATTAGATATATGGAGATGAGTTAGCGACTTTATATTATATTCTTGCCCAAGCTCATTGATAATATACCGCATTAATCGCACTGACGTATCCAGTGTGGTTGCTGCAAAACTGACCACGATTACGGCAATAATAGTTTGAGCAACTTCTATCGGAATCATCAGCCCGGCTGCCAGATGAGACGCTGCCTCAACAAATACATTAAGCCCGATTGTGCTCGCATCTACATAGGATGCATATTCACCTAAAAACTCACTGGTATTACTAAAAAACGTTGCAATGGCAAGAATGGTAATCAGTGCAAGGGCCCCTTCTCCAATGGCTCCCAAATATCCAACAAAACGGGCATCGGTTTCTTTATCAAGTTGTTTGGCCGTGGTTCCAGATGATACAAGTCCATGAAAACCAGATATGGCTCCACAGGCAATTGTTATAAACAGTAATGGGAACCAGTTCGTATCAGATATATCTGTATTTGTTGTGGGTGCAGTAATATCTGGGTTCGCAACAATTAATCCTGCATATAAAATTGCCAGACCTAACAATAATTGCCAGGAATTAATAAAATCGCGTGGCTGGAGAAGTTTCCAAACGGGGAGAATCGAGGCTATATAGACATAAATCATTAAAATAAATATCCAAATCAAAAATGCTAATTCGATACCTGTTAAGCCGAATAGCACCTGCACTTCTTCACCGCCAAAATACCTCACCAAATCAATTTGCAATGCAGGTATATAACTTGCGATTATAGCTGTTGAATACATAATAAACAAAGCTATCAGTGATGGAATCAGGATGCGCCCACTGCGTTTGTACATATGAAATCCAATCCAGATAGATAAAGGTATCTGGATAAAAATGGAGAGAACACTGGCCGGGAAATTGATGAATAGATTGGAAATCACCCATGCAAAAACCGCATTAATCATCAGAACCAGAATCAGGATGATGAACAAGAAAAGAAGTTTGCCACGCTGGCCAATTAATTTATTTGCAAAGATACCAATGGACTGACCTTTATGACGTATTGAAAGAACGATGGTTCCAAAATCATGAACACCAGCTGCGAATATCGTCCCAAACACTACCCATAAAATAGCCGGTAGCCAACCCCAGTAGATCGCAATCGCTGGGCCAACAATAGGCGCTGCGCCGGCAATAGATGTGAAATGATGCCCCCATAAAATGTATTTATTGGTTGGTACGTAATCTAAACCATCTTCCAATTCATGAGCAGGTGTCATTGCATTGGGATCAAGTTTAAATATTTTCTCTGCAAGAAATTTTGAGTAATAGCGATAGGCAAGAAAAAAGAGCAAAAAAGATAAAGCGGCTACAAGGCTTCCGGACATTGTTAAATCACTTTTTTAGTCGTTAGTATTTATTCTACTTCAGTACTTAATCAACTTGTAGCAGACGATTACTTGGCTCTGAATAAGATGAGTGCTGTAATACACAAGCTCCAGTATCCATCTAGCCTGACCACGCAGTTGTCGAACCATCCAGTTGCTTAACATGAGAAACGATTACAACAGACCATCCCATTTGTACAGCTTGCTCCAGATCCATAACACATCAGGGGTGTTACGATAGACTACGATATCATATGGCTCCGTACCGATAGAAAAATCTTGTCATCCAGCTAAGTCTTTAGGCAAATAAATAACTTCTGTCATTACTAAGGACCTTTTTACAAAGCCTCTTTGACTGAAAGTCATAATAAAGTTATTAATGTTATATCTTTATCTTTTAATTAGGCTTGTAAATATTTGAACGATGTTGCCCCTTAAATCCGGAATAGAATTCACTATCAAAGTGCTGATATCCTGCCGGATACTGCGTCCCTAAAAAAACTAAAGCTATGATAAGATTGCCTGAATAATTTCTATTATCAGTCTGGTAATTTCGCTGGCCATTCATCCAGATCTACATCCAGTCGTTGCCCTTCTGCCAAGAGTTGGCGACGTAATTCAGGATAAGGCACATCTTGGACAACTCCATTCTGCTTAATTGCAATATCTGCAGCGGCAGCTGCAGATTGACCGAGTATCATAAAAACAGGCTCCATTCTAATAGAGCCAAAAGCGATGTGTGAAGAGGAGACTCCGTTACAGCAGACAAGTAGATTAGTACACTCATTTCTGCGGGGCGTCAGTGATCGGTATGAAATCACGTATGGACCACCTGGTGTAAATTCTAGATTTCCCTCGTTTTGCACATAGCCGTCATCCGTGATGTACCTTTGTACATTATGCGAATCCATATTATATGATCCTAATCCAATTGAATCTTCAGCTACACGCATGCGACGGCAATCAAGCTCGGTTGTAACATATTCACCAATCATTCGTCGAGATTCTCTGATATAAAGCTGTGGTGTCCAGTTATCGCTGTCCATATACTCATCTGCGGCTAAGCCCCATTTCTTGTACTCGTCACGCAAATGTTCTGGTACCCTCGGGTGATTAGCCATTGCCCACATATGACCTTGCTGGTATAATTTATGATCTTTTATAATTCTCTCCCTTGTTGCATGATCGGCTTCAGGATACTCATAATTCATACCAATATTATTAGTGGATACTCCATAACGGTTGTTAATATCGGTTTTTCGATTTGGCATGGGTGAATTAATCCAAGGCATTCTATCCTCTCCTGCTTCGAAATTACGAAACAGCAACTCATGTCGTAAATCGTCATATCCTTCAGGTTTCTCAATGGGAATTCGGTTTTCAAGAACGTCTGTCAAACATAAACGAAAACAATATGCTTGCACCCGATGATCTCCAGAATATTCTTCTCCTGGTCCTGTTGGGTCTATTCCTGGCAAGACACCACTATGAGGACGGCCTGGTTTAATATAAGGGTCTACTTTTTCTCTAAAAATATGATTGTGAGAACGTTTAGTTTGTACACCATTTAAAAATTCACCATACTTATCATTACCCTCCCTGCCAACTTGATAGCTAACACCTGCTTTAGCCATCAGGTCACATTCATACGTAGCATCCATGAATATTTTTCCACGATAAACATTACCATCTTCTGTAATAATGGCTGTTATTTTATCTTCTCTTTTCTCAACGCCACGACCGCTCAAATCAAGTTTGCCATTCAATACTACTGGTACTCCCGCTTCTTCAAGCATATTTTCATAAATAGTTCGTGCAACTTTGGGCTCAAAACCAAACATGCCTTCACTATCTTCCTGCAGACGATTCGTTCTACCCATGTATTCATTCCATGTTTGATATTTCCAAGCGCTATCGTTCATATAATGCTGTCGTATCTTTCGATAGAAATCAAATGAAAGACCACCGATAGCACCACCTTCCCCCTCTACACCAATATCAGTTTGACCTAAACCTCCAGTCGTTAAACCGCCTAAGTGGTTGGATGGTTCTATAATAATCACTGAACGGCCACGTCGTGCCGCAGCTACCGCAGCGATAATCCCTGCTGAAGAAGCACCGTAGATCACAATATCATAATTCTCTCGTGCCAATACTGATGCGATTAAACCTGTAGGCAAGGTCAGCCCTGCACCAGCCAATAACGAAGTCTTTAAAAATTCACGTCTTTGCATTTTTATATCTGAATATTTTGAATTATAAATTTCTGTAGTAATTGTATCGTATAATTAGTTTTTCAATCTTACAACACAACTATTTTCTACAATCGGTTCAGTAATGTGGCGCTGTCTCTCAATTGGTTGTTCAACATCTGGAGGAAGTGGTGGATATTTATCCAAGTCAATGTCCAATTGTTGCCCATCGGTTATAAGTTGATTTCGAAGTTTATTATAATCGATCCCGTGCAGGGCAACACCATCATCCAGTGATTGTGCTGCCACCGTTGCAGCTGATTGACCTAGCATCATAAAGACCGGTTCCATACGAATGGATCCAAATGCAATGTGTGAAGAAGAAACCCCGTTACAGCATACTAGTAAATTACTACACTCTTCCTTTTTAGGTAACAATGAACGATATGATATTTGATAAGGTCCACCAGGAGAAACTTCTATATTGCCTTCATTTTGAACACATCCATTTTCTGTTATATATCGTTGAACATTGTGGGAGTCCATCGTATAAGAACCAAGGCCGATCGGATCTCCAGCCATTCGTAGCCTGCGACAATCTTGTTCTGTTATTATGTACTCACCTATCATCCTCCGTGCCTCTCGGACATAAATTTGGGTTGGCCAATTGTTATTCTCTGTGAACTCGTCTCCTGCCAGTCCCCAATTGCCTACCTGATTTCGTACATCTTCTGGAATTCGTGGATGATTAGCCAATGTCCACATCAAACCTCGTTGGTATTTCTCCTGCTTATTAATAATCGCTTCACGAACGGAATAATCACCATCTGGATATTCATAATTGACTCCAATCATATTGGTCGAAAAGCCCCAGCGATTATTCGTATCTGTCTTGCGGTTGGGCATTGGGCTCATGGGTAACCCCCGAACTTCTCCGGCCTCATAATTACGAAAAAGTAATTCATATTGGAGCTCATCGTAGCCTACGGGTTTCTCAAATGGTACTTTAATCTCTTCGGCATCTGTCAAGCACATCCTAAAGCAATATGCTTGGATGCGATGATCACCTGAAAATTCTTCTCCAGGATCACCATCATGTAATCCCGGTAAAATTCCACTTCCAGGATTACCAGGTTCAACATAAGGGTCCACAAAGCCTGGAAAAATATGGTTATTGGTTCTTACCTTTTGAACTCCATTCAGGGTTTCATCATATTCGGAATTAGCTTCTCGTCCTACATGATAGGATACACCAGCCATTGCCATTAGGTCAGCCTCATATGAAGCATCGATGAACACCTTCGCACGGTAAAGATTCCCATCTTCCGTGACAATTCCAGTAATTTTATCATCCCGTTTCTCGACTCCATGACTATCTAGACGAATACGGTCATTCATAACTACTGGCACACCGGATTCTTTTAGCATAACTTCATATACTTTTCTGGCAACATGTGGCTCAAATCCAAACATCCCCTTACTGTCAGGTCTTAAAAAACCACCAGCTCGATTCATATACTCTGTTCTGTTTTCATGTAACCAGGGATCGTCAGACTTATAATACTCTCGGATCCGGGTATAGAACTCCAGTGAAAGCCCACCTATCGTACCTTCAAGTCCAATGTCTGTTGCCCCTAGTCCTCCTGTTGTAAGCCCACCTAAGTGATTTGAAGGCTCAATTAGTATAACAGAACGCCCCTTTCTAGCAGCCGTCACTGCAGCAATGATGCCCGCCGAACTGGCACCATAAATTAAAATATCGTAAATCCGTTCATTATTGCCGTTACAACTAACAATATGGGCAGGCAAGAACAATCCACCTGCAAGGAAAATGGATCCCTTTAGAAAATCCCGACGATTTATAGTCATATTATGTATGAATTTCAAAGAATTATGGTTTTAAATGGGTTATCCTGTAACCATGCAACCACCATCTATTACTGGTTCAGACTCATGTCGAATTCGCTCACGTTGGTTTTTGTTATCCGGGAAATAAGGTGGGAATCTTTCCAAATCAACATCCAAAAATTGACCATCAGCTATTAATTCATCTCTAAGAATATTGTATTTCAGGTCATGTATTGAAACACCAGTTGTAAGAGATAGTGACGCTGCAGTGGCTGCAGACTGGCCTAATAACATAAATACTGGTTCCATACGTATCGAGCCAAAAGCAATATGAGAAGAAGAGATAGCACTGCTTACTAATAAGTTTGAGCACTCGTTTCTTTTTGGCAATAAAGCTCTATACGAGATTGAATATGGCCCGCGTGGGGACACTTCGATGTTACCTTCATTTTGTACACAACCATTATCTGTGATGTATCTCTGAACATTATGCGAATCCATCTGATATGAACCCAAACCGACCGGATCATCTGCAACCCTGATTCTACGACAATCATTTTCAGTCATAACATATTCACCCACTAATCGACGAGCCTCCCTAACATATATTTGGGTTGGCCAACCGCCATTCTCTGTAAATTCATCGGCAGCTAAGCCCCACTTCCCAACTTCATCTCTTATTTGCTGCGGTATGCGAGGATGGTTTGCTAGAGTCCACATTAAACCTTTTTGGTAATTTTCCTGCTTGGCAATAATTTGTTCTCTAATATGATAATCACCATCAGGATACTTATAATTCACCCCTATCTGATTTGTAGAAAATCCCCAACGATTGTTTGTATCTGTTTTTCGATTTGGCATACCTCCGGGAAGCCACGGTATTCTATTTTCACCAGCTTCGTAATTTCGGAAAAGTAATTCATACTGTAGTTCATCATAGTCTTTAGGTTTTTCAAACGGAATCATATTTTCTTCCACATCCGTTAAACACATTCTGAAACAGTATGCTTGAATACGATGGTCTCCTTCTCCATTAACTCCAGGATCTCCACCATGTAACCCAGGAAGTATACCACTGCGTGGATTGCCGGCCTCAATAAACGGATCTACAAATCCGGGAAAAATGTGATTACGTGTAATCACTGTCTGAACACCATTCAGTGTTTCATCATATAGTGAGTTAGCCTCTCTACCAACATGATAAGAAGCACCAGCTTTTGCCAGTAGATCTCCCTCATAAGTTGCATCTATAAATATTGAAGCTTTATATCTGTTACCAGCTTCAGAAATAATTGATACAATCTTATTCCCCCGCTTCTCTACTCCACGTGAAGTTAAATCAAGGCGCTCATTCATTACTAGGGGTACTCGAGCCTCTCGTAACATTTTTTTATATATATTCTCTGCTGCATGTGGTTCAAATCCGAACATACCTTTACTATCTCTAGTAAAAAGAGAACCAGCCCTATTCATATAATCCGATCTAGATTCGTGAATCCACCTGTTATCATTTCTGTAGTAATCACGTACCTTGCTATAAAATTCCAATGCCATTCCTCCTATAGCTCCTTCTAAACCGATATCTGTCCGCCCCAAGCCACCAGTTGTAAGTCCTCCTAGATGGCCTGATGGTTCGATAAGCAGAACAGATTTTCCTTTTTTTGCTGCTGTGATTGCAGCAATAATTCCTCCAGAAGTCGCACCATATACTATTATATCATATATGCTTTCATTACCATATGAATTGCTCATAAATTGAACTGGTAAAAATACAGAGCCAGTAATTGATATTGATCTCTTTATAAATTCCTTTCTATTTAAACTCATACTTACCAATTTAATAATTAGGATTTTGATGTAGCATTCTATTAGTTTCTAATTCTAACGGTGGTATTGGCCACAGATAATCTCTATCTTGGTTAAATCTACGCATTTCGACAACCCTCATTTCATCTGCGTTAGAAACATTTGAATAATCTGGACTTCCAAACTCATCAATAATAGGCGCTTCAGACAGATATCCAGTGGGTACCCTACCGTATAATGGGCCTTGCATTACGTCATGAGCTATCCTCCACCTTCTGATGTCAAAATATCTGTGTCCTTCGCCTGCCAGCTCATACTTTCTTTCTTTCCTAACGATACTTCTCATCTCGTCCTGAGACTTACCATTAGAAATAGGAGGCATTTTCACTGATATACGGCCACGCACTTGATTAATAGCATCATATACAGATTGATCAATATCACCTTGCTCTATTTTTGCTTCTGCATAATTAAGAAGTACCTCTGCATATCGGAATGCAATTATGTTTAATTCACTTCTACTTCTATCATCTTTATCTAAAGGATCAGCATATTTTCTCCATAAGTATCCAGTAAAACTAGAATAAGCGTTTGTAGCCTCAGTATTTTCAATTCTAACAGGCGGGTCGGATCTGAAGCTCCATACTTCAGTACTATCCGGATTCGTATTAAATATATAGCCAATAAATTCTGTATTTGGAAGAACTACAGAATAGGAGAGTCTTGGATCTCTATTTGCAAACGGGTCTCTCGGATCATAAATATGTGATTCATCAATCGAAAGCCCATCTACTGATTCATAGGAATCAACCAAACTCTGAGAGGGCTTTTTATTTGAGTGACCAAGAGCCATTCTTGAATAATAGTTTTGTGCTAAAGGGTGTGTTTGTTGACCCTCCAAATATTGAATTGAAAATATTATTTCTTGAGAGTTTTCACCGGCATACATAAATAACTCACCAAAATTATCATGTAATACATAAGACTCTTCATTAATAAGTTGTTCAGCTGCTGAAATAGCTTCATTCCATCTTTCGTGGTGTAAAGCAATTCTAGATTTAAGAGCAAGTACTGCACCAGAAGTTACTCTATCTTTCATGTTCACATTTGATGGGAGATGTCTAACTATTTCATCAAGCTCAGCTAATAGAAAATCAACTATTTCGGAGACGGGTGTTCTAGGCATCTGAGAATTTTCTAGGGATGTTCGTTCAATTAATAATGGAACATCTCCATATAAGTCAATTAGGTACGAATAAAAGTAGGCCCTTAAAAACTTTACTTCAGCAATAAGTCGGTTGTAATCATCTGCAGGAATTTCTTCCTTAAGGTGGCTTGATTTTGAAATCACATAATTTGCTCGTCCAATGCCACGGTACAATGCCGTCCAAGCCCCTACAGTAAAGATATTATCTGGTGTGCCATCCCCCCTCCCAAGTGCTTGCAAACCACTTGTATTTCTATCCCAACTATTATCAGAAGCATGTTCAAAAGTTAGAATCCAAGGAGACCCTACTTCTGGAGGATGATACCACAAGGAGTTGTAAACACCAGTTACTGCCAATTCCAGTTCTATTTGGTTACTTAAAAACTGTTCATCGGATGGGTTGTCTAATGGTTCACGAACTAGAAAATCGTCGTTACATGATATAAAAAAGATCCCTAGAAATAATAAATATATGTATTTCATTTTATCTAAATTTTTCATTTAAAATTGTATATCAATACCAAGTGAGAATGTTCTCATTTGCGGATACCAGCCGCCATCACTTATAGGTGCCTCCGGATCATAACCCTCCCAGAAATTATGGAATGTGAATAAGTTTCGTCCAGCTGCATAGATTCTAAGTCTTTTCACGTCGCCTATTAAATGCGGTGGTACATTATAGCCTATCTGAAGATTCTTCAGTCTTAAATAGGATGCATCTCGCATCCAAAATGATGAATTTTGGATATTATTAACTTGATTAAATGCTAGTCTAGGAAAAGTAGCTTCGGGATTGTCTGGGGTCCATCTATCTTTATGTTGTTCATGAACAGTTCCCCCCTCATAAAATGGCTGAATACCTTGACCAAAAATAAAACCACTTGCCTTTCCTACACCTTGAATAAAAAGTGCCAGATCGAATGCTCTATATCCTAAATTTATATTAACCCCATAAGTCCACCTAGGTATAGGACTGCCGAGGACAACTCGATCATCATCATTAATTACACCATCACCATTAATGTCCCGATACTTAATGTCTCCTGGTCTAACATCCCCAAACTGTGTTGCATGCTCATTAATTTCATTTTCGGTCTGAAATAATCCAATAGCTTCAAAACCATAAAATGACCCTATAGGATAGCCTTCTCTATCAGCAGTTCTTCCTGTTCTTGATATTCCTCGCATGTCAACAATTTTGTTTTGGACATCTGACAGATTAAACATAACTGCATAACTAAAATCATTGATATAATTGTTATAACTGAGATCTATCTCCCACCCTTTGTTTTCAACTATACCAGCATTTTGATAGGGAGGATTTAGACCAAGAGATCTCGGTATATCAAGCTGAAGTAGTATATCTCTTGTCTCTCTATGAAAATAATCAGCGGTTATATTTAAATTTCCTAATAAGTTTATATCTACACCAAGACCTACACTTTCAGTGGTCTCCCATCGTATGTCCGGATTTGCCAGATTATTCAAACTGGCTCCAGACGCTATAGAATTATTAAAAACATAATTACTACCGCCAACATTGATAAATGATGCATAAGGATATAGTCCGATGTTCTGATTGCCTAAACGACCCCAAGATGCTCGAAGTTTAAGCATTTGAATTACATCACTTAAATCTTGGAAAAAATTCTCCCGTGAAATATTCCAACCGACCGAGAATGATGGAAAAAAGGAATATCTATTATCCTCTGAAAATCTAGAAGAACCATCGTATCGTGCATTGACCTCAAATAGATATTTATCATCTATATTGTAATTAATCCTACCAAATAATGATCTAAGGGCCCAATGTGACGCAGACCCTTGGGCTTGTTCATTATTTCTGCTACCTGCATTTATCTCCGTATATTCTGGAAGAACAAAATCATCTCGATATGCGGAAATCCAATTATTTCTGTGATCCTCCTGTTGAAACCCAAGTAACACAGCCAGTTGATGTCGTTTAAATACTTCCTTATCTAAATTTAATGTGGTTAAAATGTTGTTTGTCCACTCCCTTGTAAACCTTTCAGTTAGTGACGTTCTACTTGGAATAGAGAAGCTAGGCGTACCATCATATTGATAGGTTTGAGTAATATTATAAAACTGTTTAGCATGCGGTTCATAATACTTAGGTGCATACTTTACTTCTGCTACTAGCCAGTCGGTAACTGAGTATTTTAAATTTAAATTTAAAATACCATCAAATGATTCTACTGTGTTTAAACCTCCATCTCTTGCACGAGCTAGTGGATGATCTCCATTCCAACCTTCACCATACGTCCCATTGGATAATAAACCAGCTTGATTAGCAGGAATCCTTCTCATCCAATGAAAAACATATCCTGCTCCATTTGATGGTTGATTAGTAACGGTATGTCTTAAATATATATCAAGTGATGTAGACAGTTTATTAGTGATATCAATATCAGAATTGACTCTAAGACTATATCTCTTGAAATCAGTGTTATCTATGATACCTCCGTGATCTGAATATGAAAGCGAAGCATAAGTACGCATGTTTTCGCCTCCAGCATTAATACCTATCGAATGGTCATGTAAAAATGCAGAGTCTAACAAAGTAAGACTCTGCCAGTCGGTATCGGGATATCTGTCGGAAGGACTTTCTCTTCGATAAGTTTCAATTAGTTCTTCAGAATACAGTGGACTACTGCCAACACTCACATAAGCTTCGTTGATCATCAACATATGATCAACAGCGTTAACAATTGATGGGAGTTCGGTTGGCTTTTGCCACCCTGTTGACCCTCTGTAGGATAAGCTTAGACCATCAATACCTCTTTTGGTAGTAATTACTATTACGCCATTTGCTGCTCTAGATCCATAAATTGATGCAGAAGCCGCATCTTTTAAAATAGATAAACTCTCTATTTCATCAGGGTTTACATTATTCAGGCTAGACTCTACTCCATCTACAATAATAAGAGGGTTTGAATCACCTAAGGTTCCTACACCACGAATCCTTATACTACCACCATCTACGCCCGGTTGTCCCGATCTTTGTGTAACAGTCACACCAGGAGCCAATCCTTGTAAAGCAGCACCCGTCTGCCCAACATGATTTTGGGTAAATTCTGTTGTGGGAATTGAAGTCACTGATCCAGTTAAGGTTTCTTGCCTTTGAACACCATAACCCACAACCACCACATCGTCCAACATCTGGATATCCTGCTGCAGCTGGATATCTATTTCAGTTCTCCCACCAATCTCCACTTCCAGACGTTGATATCCAATGTATGTAAATGCAAGAATTTCCAAACCTTCTGGCACATTTATCGAATAGTCACCATCTAGATTGGATTGAGTTCCGATTATGTTTCCAGTAGCCTCTTCCGACCCCACAAGTACTACATTCACCCCCGGAAGCGCTTCACCCGTTTGTGCATCAGTCACACGTCCTGTTACTGTTTGCTGCAATTCTTCAGTCTCTTCTCTACCAGAACGAATAACCAGTGTGTTTTTATTGGGAGAAACCAGATACTCCAGTCCAGTTCCCTCAATCAATTGGTTCAGCACATCAAAAAAAGCAGCATTATCTGCTTTAATGGATACAGGATGGCTGAGATCAGCTTCGGAATCGTAAGACAATCCTACTTTCATCTGACGAGTAAGAGTCTCAAGTATATCTGCAAGCCTCATCTCTTTTACATTGAGAGAGACCAGATAACTGTTTTCTCTCTTTTCTTCTACATCAATATACTGAATCACACTGCTGTTCATATGACGATATTGACTTAGCAAATCGCTACTCTGAAATGCATAAATTTCTCCTACAAACATCATCAAAGAGATAATTATAGCAGACTTTACTGCTTTGCACCACATCCCCGGTCCTTTATCTGGACTTCCTGAACTAAACGTATCCTTCTTACTCATGGAATTTTTATTAATTGTTTATAGTTATAGGTTTTCACCAAACACTTCATTTACGATTTATATTTCTACTCTCCATTACCTTGCCACAAAACTGAACCACTATCTGTGTCAAAAGTGTATTCCAAGTATAGAGATGAACCAATTACTGAAAGAATATTTCCAAGATCTTCGTGCGGAATATTAGCTGTCAGCATTCTTCTTCTGACAGATTCTAATTCAAATTCACAAGTCACGTCATATAACCGGTGAAGCTGTACACATACCCGATCCATCGATTGCTCTCTAAAAACCAGTTCTTTGTTTTTCCAGGCCAGATAGTTCTCTACACCGAAATTTTCAGTTACTATATTGCCGTGAACTAGATCCAGATAAGCGTAATTACCCCTTTCTAAAATTACACGGTCCGCACCTTCTTCTCGTCTATCTTTAAATGAAACGACCCCTTCAATCACAGCAACTTCAATCAAATTTGATCCAACATGCGATTTCATATTGAACGACGTTCCAAGTACTTCCACCTCAGAATAATCCGTGTGTATGATAAAAGGAAGCTCCGGATTATGCGCTACATCGAAGAATGCCTCGCCAGTCAAATGTACATTCCGGTTTTCTTTCATGTACCCGCTTGATAATGTAACTGCGGAATTTTCATTCAGATAGAC
>Ga0209487_1002818_pt1 | contig 13916 bp, 5 predicted proteins | sample Poulit2012_FD_187524 | JGI IMG/M metagenome (GOLD analysis project Ga0209487, IMG submission 187524) | Agricultural soil microbial communities from Georgia to study Nitrogen management - Poultry litter 2012 (SPAdes) (version 2) | ecosystem: Environmental > Terrestrial > Soil > Agricultural land... | reverse complement strand
GTCTGATTCAGCTGTTACGTCCATTTCATCAACTTGCTCACCATTCGCTAGTAAGTAAACAGTGATTGATTCTGGACGTTCTTCTGAATCATCGTCTAACCATGTTTTTGAGCCTGTTACCTCTGCTTCACCGACACGTACGTTTGTTAATTCAAAACCATTGATGCTCGTTTCGTAGCCCTCAACTACTTTTTCTTCAATTTCATACGTGTAGGCTTTTCCGTCTGCATCAAATGCTGGCAAGTCTGCTACTTCAAGTGACCAATCATCTTCTTGAGTTAAGGTGATTGTATCAACGTGCTCTTTCTCGCCCCCAGCAACAGATCTGAACAACTCTACTTCAATAGAATCTGGACGGTCGTCAGAGTTATCATCTAACCACGTCTTTGTGATTTCAATTGATTTCACATCTGTACGAGTATTGGTTATGTCAAACCCGTCAACGTCTGCTGCATAGCCTGGTACATCATGTTCTTTAATTGTGTACTCATAAGCTACACCTTCTTCATCAAACTCTGGTAAATCTGTAATTGTTAATTCCCAATCATTTGCTTCTGTAACTTCGTGTTCTTCGTAGAACTCACCATTTTGAAGTAAGTTTACTTTGATTACTTCCGGACGGTCTGTTTCACTTTCATCTTTCCACAATTTTGTAATTTCCACTTCAGTTGTGCCAACTCGTAAGTTTGTAATGTCATTACCTTCAATTGATTTCTCGTAGCCTTCTATTGATTCTTCATCAACAGTATATACGATTTCTTTACCTTCTTCGTCAAAATTAGGAAGTTCCGTAAATGCATACTCCCAGTATGATTCAGCTGTTACGTCCATTTCATCAACTTTCTCGCCGTTAGCTAGTAAATATACAGTGATAGAATCTGGACGATTTTCTGAGTCATCATCTAACCACGTTTTCGTTCCTGTTACCTCAGTCTCGCCAACACGAAGGTTCGTGATATCGAAACCATCAATCGTTGTTTCATAACCTTCTACTTCAACCTCTTCGATGGTATACGTAATTGCTTCACCTGATTCATCGTATTTATCAAGATCGGTAAATTCGTATTTCCAATCCGTATCTTCGTTAACTTCTACTTCAGCAACTTTAGTACCATTTGCTAGAAGTTCAACTGTAATAGCTGGATGCTCATCTAGATCATCTAACCATGTTTTCATTCCTGAAACACTTGTTGTAGTAGTGTTTGTAACAACAAATCCGTCTTCTTTATCACCAGTCACTTCTGAATTATAGCCATCGACTTCAAGCTCCTCTACTTCATAGTCGATTTGCTTACCTGATTCATCATACACATGTAAATCTTTAAACGTTGCTTGCCAATTATTTTCTTCATTTAATTCGGCAGTTTGATCCGTTGGTAAAAGCTTCACAGTAACAGACTCTGTATCTCCACCTGCATTATTCCACTTCTTCTCAACAGAAATATTAGTGATCTGATTGTTCGCAGCTTCTACTTCAACGACTTGCTCATCTTCTGTTATTTCTACATCAATCGGTGTTTCATCTAATTCATAACCTTCTGGTGCTTTTGTTTCGATTAGTTGATAGTCGCCAAGGAAAAGATCGTCAATAACAATTTCTCCGTCTTCATTTGTAGATAAATTCTCTTCAACTACTTCCCCTTCTGAATCGATTAACTTAAATTCAGCACCTGCAAGTAAATCTTCTGTTGCAGAATCCTTTTTAATGAGTTTGATTAGCCCTTTATATTGTTCGTTCGTCATGTCATATCTTAGCGTTTCTGTTTCACTCACATCAACATCGAACTGAACAGGTCCACCATTTGTACGGTAACCGTCTAATGGTTTCACTTCCACAAACTGATAACTTCCTGCTTCAAGTGTGTTTTCTGTTTGAATTTGACCATTTTCATCTGTAATAAATGGCTCATCTGTTTCAACTTTTTCATATTCTCCTGAGTCATTTCTCTTCTGTAATTCAAACTCAACACCTTCAAGTACTTCTTCTGTATCTACATCCGTTTTTGTTAACACAACATTTCCACGAGTTGCATTTTCCGCAGTAACTTTTATTGGCTCTTGCTCTTTTTCACCAATCGTTACTTCATGTTTCGTTTCATCAAACACGTAACCCGCTGGAGCTTTTGTTTCCTGGACATAATACGTTCCAGCTTCTTCTATATCTTCAAATAATATTTTGCCGTCTTTATCTGTTTCCTTTGTTTGTAATTCATTGTCTTCTGAATCAAACAATGTAAATTCTGCATCTGCTAACGCATTGTTCTCATCATCTGTTTTCGATAGTTCGACTGCAAAGACTGGTACATAGTTTTCAACCGTATACTCAAAACTTTCTTTCCTATCACCAGGCTTATATGCTTGATCAATCGTTATCGTCTGTTCTTCTTCAGGAGTAACATATCCCTCAGGTACTTTCGTTTCTTTTAACTGATAATCTCCGAAGAGTAAACGACCAAAATCTATTTGACCATTTTCATCAGTTGTTCCTGATTTTAGGACATTTCCAGTGTCGGCATCAATAAGGTCAAATTCAGCGCCTGCCAGAGATGTTTCTTCTTGCCCGTCTGTTGTATCTACTTTATCGATAACAAGATAACCTGCAGTTCCTTCACCGCCACCAGAACCTAGTTGTTCAATGGTTACATTATCACTACCACTTGCATCACTTTCCTCTTCCTCGATGCTATCTCCTGTAATGGTATAGTCGTTTTTAACTTCTCCATTGTGCTTTTCAAAGAACAGTGTCGAGTATTCAACGATAAATGCACGTTCCACTTCATTGTTCCAATTGACCGTAAACTCTCCAGCGTCTTGATCAATCACCAATTCATATTCATCAGATGGCACTTTTTCTCCTTTAGAAGCTTTTCCGTTTCCATCAATGTTTGCATGATACACTTTGATCGAGTCTTCTAAAAACTCCTGATTCTCCGAAATGCTATCAACAAGTTTTAAATCCTTAATCTTTTGCTGTACTAAGTTTACATCGATGGACCAATGGATTTGTTTTCCATCTTGATACCCTGATTTATCTCCATACTTACTATCTTTTACAACGCCAACTTTTGCGTCAATTTCAGAGATTGATTCATCTCCATCAAAGATTTCTGCTTCGTTGACATATTCATCTTGCATATCGTCTAAGCCTTCAAGAGATGTGTTATATGTGATTTTATAAGCTTTACTTGTTTCGCCAAGATTGACAGTTAAAGAGTTAGCCTCTTCATCAATCGTTGCCGCACCTTCTACTGTATCCCCATCGGTATAACTACCGTTCGCAGCAATGTTTAACTCCTTAACCTCTGCTGAACCATCTATGATTTGTTGATTCCCTTGTGGTTCATCTTGAACAATTAAATCAGTAAAGTCATTTTCGCGGTAATTCGTAATAATTTCCCATGTGATTTCTTTTGTTTCTGGATTATAAGAACCATTTTTCCATGAATAATCTGCTGTTTCCTTGTTCAGTTCAGTTTCAGCTTCTACCTCTTTTGTAATAGAATCATCTTCGCCTTCAGGTGTCCAAGTAATAGCTGCCTTATTTGTTGGCTTGTTATCTGGGACATTGTCGGCATCAAATTCTGTTTTATACGTCATAATAATTTCTTCATCGGTTGTGTAGTCTTCCGGGAAATCAATCTTGAATGGATTATCCCCTGAAAGTGTATAATCGCCGTACGATTCTCCACCCACTGTAACGGCAATCGAATCTTCTAATAACGTTAATCCATCGCCTAATGTATCCTCTATACTAATGTCTTCCATCGGGTATTCATCGTGGTTGACTCGAATCGTCCATTCGATTGTCTTTTCAGCATAATCGATTGTTCCAGCTGACTTTGCACCATAGTATTGGCCAATATGCGTTCCAGAACCGTCTGACTCACTTCCGAAACCGGCTGTGTTTGAAACATCTTTAGGATCCAGCACACGGTCTTTCACTTTCGTTTGGTACGAAACTTTATAGGCTTTGTCAGTTGAAATGCCATCAATTTCAAACCCATCTTCTATAACATTTAAATTGGCACCATCAGGTAGATTAATAGCTTCCCCTTCATGATGTGCATTTCCATTTTCATCAATGCTTACTTCTTGGAATTTTAAGCTATCTTCTACTAACTCTAGCATTCCTTCCGGTGTCCAGGCATCGCTTAGTGTAACATCAGATAAGTCTTTCTGATTGTAGTTAAATTCTATTTCCCATTCGATGATACCTGTTTTTGGATTATAGTCAGTTACCGCACTTTTCTTGATTGGTTCACCGCGGTTAATGGTGATTGTTGACTTCGCGGAAACATCATCTAACTCATCATCTTTTAACGTCGCATTGTTTTCGAAATACTTTTTCTCGTCATCCGTTACCTCAGTCACATACTCCACACGATACGCATCATTCGTATCGCCTAGAGGAACGATTAATTCGCCATTATCACCAAATTCTGGTGTGATTTCAACTTCTTCGCCATCTCCAAGTATGTTCCCATATAAATCTACTTTTAACTTCGTAACTTTCAAACTACCTTCTTTATATACTGTTCCTTCAGGCAATTCGTCTATTACTCTGGCATTCTCTAAAGATGTTTTGTTTTTATTAATCGTAACTGCCCAATTGATTTTATCAGCGTTATAACCTTTATTCGGTTGACCATTTTTCTCAATTGTTTTATCTTTGTTCAATTCTTCAATTGGAATGCGCAGTTCGCCTTCTTCACCAATAGGGTCAATGATAACTTCCCCATCTTCCTCTTCCACTTCTGCAATATCTATTTCAGATATAATTTCCATCCATCCACTAACTGCACTGTGACCTTCCACAAAATCGGTAAATGTCAATTCGACCTCTTTATCCGTTGTGATGACCGCATTGGCAACAAGTTGGCCGAAATCATCTCTTAATTCAATTTCGATATTTTCTTTGATTTTAATCCCTTTAGGCAAGTCAAAAGTTTCTGTGTCACCTGCAACGTAATTATGCCCATCTTCTAATTCCCAATCGAGTTTTAGTTTAAATTCCTTATGCGGATCCATTGGATGTTGCTCATCAAACGCTTCATCATCTAAATCTAAAATTTCATCTAATTCCAATTTGAAGCCATGCTTTTCTTCCTTAGCCTGCACAGCAGTCGTTTTACTTTCTGATGTCTCATCATCTTTTATCTGCTCTTCCTCTACTGCTGTCCCTTCAGACTCATTCTCTTCAGAATCTTCTGCTTCATCTTCTTGAACAGAAGATTCCTCTTCTGATTCTTCTAGATTACCAGATTCATCCGATTCCTCATTTTCTACTAAATCAGAATCCGTTTCATCCTCTTTCGCTTCTTCATTCTCTGCAGATTCATCTTTATTTGATTCTTCAGATTCTACTTCCTCTTTTTCACCTTCGATATTTGCTTTGACAACAATTGCACCACTAGCATCTGCATTGTCTTCAATCTTATCATTAAAGACTGCTGTTACAGTGCCATCAGTGGTGACGTCGTACGCGCCGACTTCAATTGTTTCATCTTCTGCACCTACTATTAAAGTTCCATTTTGTTCTTCAGAAACTTGCAGTGCATCATCTAGTACCACTGAATCTGTATGTCCAGATTCAACGGCCGTGCCCGAAGTAGACCAATCAATATGTACATCGACCGCTACTTCTCCTTCTAACTCATCTTTATCCACGTCTTGATCTGTTTCATCCTTTACAGAAACATGTCTAAAAACACTTTGGTCATCTCCTTCAGCACTTACAAGAGATGGCGTTATGACACCACTTGCTATCGTCTGAAATATTAATAAGATGACAAAAAACAAACTGACCCTCTTGCTTAACATGCCTTCCGTCCCCCTCTAAAAAGTTCTACTTTGTAGTACACCTTAATTCTTTATGCTTATAATGCTTAAAATATGTTATAAACCTTATTAATCATAACAACGCCTTCTATACAATAACTCTACAAAAAGTCAATCGACTAAAAAAGAGGGAATAAATGACTCCATTTCCATAGTACATTTGCTTCATTTTCACAAGCATATATTTTGTCTACTCTCATTATAATCACGGTTCTGTCCACTTTCGGGAGCAGTTATATATACCCATAAAAATAACTGCTTCTTTTTATTTTCAAGAAGCAGTTTGGTTGCTGATATACTTTTATTTTTTACTAGCTAAATTGTTTTGAGACCATTGTTCATACCATTCGGTGATATGTTTACTTGGCGATACCCCAAGTTCCTCCATTGTGTTGTTTAATTGTTCATATTGTTGCATAACAAACATTTGTTTCCGTAAATTTGCAAATCCCTTCATTAATGCAAAGTGTGCCTCTTCGGCATCTGGTTCTCGTCGACATATAATCTGGTACCATTCCATGGCTTTTGCGATATTATTTTCTGCTTGATAACAGCGGGCGATTGCAAATGCTGTTTCGAGCCATATTTGTTCCAAACGGTGGCGTTCATTTTCGAGCCAAATGTAGTCATGTGCTACGAGATACTCATCCAAAAATAAGGCCATAATCCTTTCATATTGCTGTAATGTCATTGCCTCCACATCATCCATTAATAAAAGTTCGGTTTCCCAAGCTTCTATATCAATATGCACATCATCCACATAAAGAATATAACCGTCCATCGTGCTTTTAATTTCAAAGTGTGTTCCAAATGCTCGTAATGTTCGCCTAACATGATATATGGCTGTATAAAGTTGGGAATAGGCCTTTTTTAATTCGAAGTCCGTCCACAAAAGTTCTATGAGTGTGGATTTACGCACTAAACGTCCCCGATTTTGTAAAAGGTACAAAAATAACTCCTGGGTTTTGGCTGTCCGCCATGTGACATGCCTTAATTCACTCATTGATTTGCCCATTTTCAATTCTCCGCATAATTGAATATATAATTTCTTGTTCCTTGCCAACGGTTCTATAGCTGCTCTTTTTTGTAATCGAATGCGATCGACCGTTCGCTTCAGCCGGTCTAATTCAATCGGTTTAACAAGATAATCCAGGGCATTGAGTTCAAAGGCATCCACAGCATATTGATCATAAGCTGTCACAAAAACAATAATAATATCGGATTTTAATTCTAAAATTTGGCCTGCTAAGTCGATACCATTGATTCCTGGCATATTAACATCCAAAAACACAGCATCTATTTTGTTTTTCAGGACGTTATCCTTTCCAACCATCGGATTAGAATATTTACCGACCACTTCGACATGATCTATTTTGTAAAGCTGCCGTTCCAAAAAATCTAACGCAAGCTGTTCATCATCTATTAGCATCACATTCAGCCTCATGCTTCCCAGCCCCTTTGCTTCAAAATTTTGATTTTCCTGCCATGTTGTTTTTTAAAAGTTGATTTGTATATGTTTCATATATACTGCAATATAGCTTGTAATATTAATGGATGCGATTATATAACCACGCCACGTTACTTTGGTTAGGTCACTCGTACGTCTATGAGCATATAGAAACATTCTATGTTACCTGGAGCAGGTAATTTGATGCAACAAGGGCACATGGAACGCGCCTGCGTACCTTGAGGAACCATCTTACATCAAATATAGAAAAATCTACCCATATATTTTCGCACCTTAAGCTATATTTTGAATAATGACATGAAATTCATATGTATAGTATTACGACTTTATGTAATACAATTGTATCACAAACTTAAAAACCTTGTAAAAATTACCCATTAAAAAACCACTTATATATACGAGTGAATCGTACATATAAGTGGTTGATAGATGGCTACAGACTAAAGCATCACTTTACACATATCATTCGTAAACTCAACAGGATCATCAACAGGTAAACCTTCGATAAGTAACGCTTGATTGTACAGGAGATTGGTATAGAGCGTCACTTTATCTTTATCACTATCGAAGGCCGTTTGTAATGCCTTAAATACATCATGGTCGACGTTTATTTCTAGTACTTTATCCGCATGAATATTTTGATTATCAGGCATTGATTGTAGGACTTTTTCCATTTCAATCGATACTTCACCATCTGCAGATAAACAAACAGGGTGTGTTTTTAAACGTTTGGAAACACGTACATCTTTAACCTTGTCCGACAATACATCTTTCATATAAGTAAAGATTTCTTTATTGTCTTCCGCTTCTTTCTGTGTATCTCGTTCATCGTCTTCTTCAATCCCTAAATCGCCACTAGATACGGACCTGAATTCCTTATCTTTGTATGTCTGTAGTGCTCGGATTGCAAATTCATCTACATCATCCGTGAAATAAAGAATTTCATAGCCTTTATCAGCAACCATTTCTGTTTGTGGCAGTTTGGCAATGCGCTCATTTGATTCACCAGTGGCATAGTAAATGTACTTTTGGTCTTCCGGCATACGTTCTACATATTCAGCTAAGGAGACAAGCTTTTCCTCTGTTGATGAATAAAATAGTAATAAATCTTGTAATACATCTTTATGTGCACCAAAATCATTATAAACACCAAATTTAAGCTGCCTGCCAAATGCATCATAAAATGTTTCATATTTTTCACGATCGTTTTTCAACATCGTTTCTAACTCAGATTTTATTTTACGATTGACGTTTTTAGCTATCCGCTGTAGTTGACGATCATGCTGAAGCATTTCACGAGAAATATTCAGTGACAAGTCCTCAGAGTCAACCATACCTTTTACAAAACTAAAATAGTCAGGTAATAAATCCGCACATTTATTCATGATTAAGACACCATTTGAATAGAGTTCCAACCCTTTTTCAAATTCTTGTGTGTAATAATCAAACGGTCTTGTTTCAGGGATATAAAGAATGGCATTATAACGAATCATACCGTCAACATTTGTATGAATATATTTTAATGGTTTATCGAACCCATAATGTTTCTCCTGATAAAACAATTCATAGTCTTCATCCGTTAACTCACTGCGGTTCTTTTTCCAAATCGGAACCATGTTATTAACAGTTTCTTCCTCGACATATTCAACATATTCGTCCTCTTCATCTTCTTTCGGTTTACTTTTCGTGACGTCCATTTTAATTGGATATCGAATAAAATCAGAGTACTTTTTAATAATGGCCTGTAAACGATTTTCATCAAGATATTCCTCGTACTTCTCTTCTTCCGTGTCCTCTTTAATCTTCAAAATGATGGTTGTTCCAACATCATCCTTCTCAACGGGTTCGATTGTATAGCCATCAGCACCTCGTGATTCCCATTTATAAGCCTGGTCACTATCCAATGTCTTACTTATAACTGTGACGACATCGGCAACCATAAATGCTGCATAAAAACCAACACCAAATTGCCCGATAATATCATGACCGTCTTCAATTTCATTTTCTTTTTTAAAATCAAATGAGCCACTTTCTGCAATGGTACCGAGGTTATTTTCCAAATCCTCTTTTGACATACCAATACCCGTGTCCGTCACTTCTAATGTTCTGTCCGCTTTATGGGCTTGTACCTTTATGTAATAAGCATCTTTATCAAAAGTTAGCGTATCATCTGTTAATGTTCGATAATAAATTTTATCAATGGCATCGCTCGCATTGGAAATTAATTCCCGCAAAAATACTTCTTTGTGTGTATAAATTGAATTGATCATGAGCTCCAGGAGCCGCTTCGATTCAGCTTGAAACTGTTTCTTTTCCATTACATTCTCTCCTCCATCATATCTAGTTACGTCCAATCAAAAAACGATTAGCACTCTCACCATGTAAGTGATAATCGTTACTTCTTTAATACCATATTTGCTTATGCCTGTCAATAAAACGAGAATATTGATTAAGATAATCAGCTTATTTACGTCCAAAATCTGCTTTTATTTCTCCCCATGCTTTTGTCTGCCATTTATGTAATGGGTTAGGGTATGTGTTGTTGCGTAACCATGTATGTGCCCGGTCAATTAACTCCCAGATTTTCTCTGTTGATGCATCACGAGGAATCGTCGTTCTTGCTTGTTTTTTTCGAACCCAATTCATTGCGATCATAGAATCCGAATAAATCGGTAACGCACTCTGCTTTTGCTTTAGTAATGCCAATGCATGGACAATAGCTAAAAATTCGCCGATATTATTCGTTCCGTTTGCCACAGGACCATAATGAAAAATTTCCTTCCCAGTTTTCGTATAAACGGCTCGGTATTCCATAGCGCCTGGATTACCACTACAAGCAGCATCTACGGAAATACTATTCTGAATATATTGAGCTTGTTGATTGTCTGTTTTTTTATTGGACAATGACCTCGAACGTTTGGTAGTTTGCGTTTCAGGATCAGCCTTAAACGCCGCTTCCGCTTCTGCTTTAGATGGAAATGATTTAAAGCGTGCACCTTTAAAACCATTCACTTGAGATTCGCAAGCATCCCAAGATGTGAATATACCTGTTTTCCGACCAGCCCAAACAACATAATACTTTTGTTTCGCCATGATAACTCCTTTCTTCAAACATGCTTATATGTCACGAATGATTGCAATACACAGTATAACAAATTATGCATACAAAAAATATCATGCTGATCGAATCGATGACTCGTAGGCATGGACTGTGACGTATACGGCGCCCCTTATAAAGCGCTTACAAAAACACGCAAGGACACAGCGCTTTTATAAGGGGCGTCACATCCTTAATCCTCCTCTAGCCGTTCCATAAATTCTTCCATCGCGCTATAACCCTTTTGTTTCAAGCTCCAATTATTAGCTGCCGCTTCGATAAGTCCGACGACATCTCGACCCGGTTGCAACTGTAATTCGATATGAGGCACTTCAACACCTAAGTAACTTCTGAATTTAGGCTCTATTTCAAGCTCATTATATAACGACTTCTCTTCCCACTTCGTCAGTTTAATATCGAGGGCGATACGTGTCTCATCTTGAAACGCCTTATCACCAAAAACACGCACAACATTTAATAACCCAACACTACGCAAAGCAAGAAATTCCTTGTTTTTCTCATTATGTGTCCCTAATATTGTTTGCGGGCTTAACTTTTTAAGCACAACAATATCATCAGCTACTAAACGATGACCACGACCAATTAATGTATGCGCAATTTCACTTTTTCCAACGCCTGATTTACCTCTCAGTAAAATACCCATACCAAACACATTGATACATACACCATGAATCACACGCTCAGGCGCCAATGCCTTAGAAATAAACGCATTAAGTTTTGCAACAAAATCTGCCGTCCGATCAGGTGTACGTAATAAAGGAATCCCTTCCTCTGAACAATGTTCGATCAAGTATGTTAAGCCTTCCTGCTGTGTCGTCACAATAAAACAAGGTGGATGATAGTTCACAATATTACCAATCCGCACTTTTCGCTCTTCACGCGTCAGTTGGTGTAAAAAGTTAATCTCCTTCTGACCGAGAATCTGAATACGATGCATCGGGAAAAAATCAAAATAACCGATAAATTCTAAACCTGGACGATGTGTCCGTGGCCTCGTTATCGTACGCTCTAGTTGATCATCACCAGCTAGTACTTCTAAAGCAAAAGCATCCACCAATGACTCAACTGTTATCGACTTTTCTGTCACGATATAATCCTCCTATTTTAAATAAGATATGGGCATTGACTTAACAACATATCCTAAATCTCCACTATTTACCAATTATAACCTATATTCTGCATATGAGCGATACCCATATCCATTAAAAATAAACAAATGCTCAACGATCGTATTAAAGAGTTTCCTCAAGCACACACCACATTCCACGTAAACCCTATCACATAAAGCACTAACAATACATATTACTGGATTTCCGAATAGTAATTTGTCTCCAATATCTTCGCAGAATAATAAAATTGCTCATCAACAACATTTGAGATCATCTCTATATACGCATCATCAACCGTTTCACCGTCCATAGGTGTAAACTCCTTTGTTTCACTATTATAAAATCCTTTATCCGTTATAAAACTTTTATTTAAAAAGGGAATGACGGGTGTAGCATTTGAAAAAATGTCCCGTCCCATCAACAATCTAGAGTCATATTCTAAGCCAAGTAAATTCGATAATGTAGGTAAAATATCCAAGCTGGAGGCAGGTTTCGTAATGACCTCTGGTTCCATATCAGGTGTATATAAAATAAACGTATTTTTATACAATTCAAAATTTTGTTCTACTTCATGCCCAGCGAATTCATCAATTGTAGCATCATCCAGTCCATATGGATAATGATCCGCACTCATCGCAATTAATGTGTTATCGGCAACACCAGCCGCTTCCAATTCCTCTAATAAATATTGTAAAGCACGATCTAATTCAACTTGTGTTGCTAAATAGGCTTGTGCTTGCTCGGAATAATCTAAATCCTGTACATGTTGTTTGTTTTTATGGGCCATTTGATTGCCTGTGAACGAATATTGCATATGACCGCTCACTGTCATGTAGTAAGCGTGAAATGGTTCATTATCCGTGTATTCGTCCACCGTCAATTCCATCATCTCTAAATCAGATTCTGGCCATGTTTCCGTGACATTCAAGCCATTACCAAGTCCTTTGTAGTCATAACCCATGTTCGGATGAGATGCATCTCTTCCATAATACGTATACGTATGATTATGATAAGCATTCGTTTTATAGTTCAAATCTTTAAGCTGATTCCCCATAACAAATGGCACATCATTGTTGGCCGATTGTTCAAAACTCCACACACCACTTTTCGGTAGCAAACTGTTTAGGGCCACATATTCGCCATCAGATGTACTCGTTTCCCAAATCGGGGTGTAAAAGTTTTCAAATTGATACCCTTCATGGACCATCTTATAAAGCGTTGGAGTCACGTCTTCATCCACAGCAAACGATGAAAAACCTTCTGCTGTTAGTAAAATTAAATTATACCCTTCATACTTACCTGTATATTCATTTTTTTCTGTTGGTTCGACATTCGCAAAGTGTGTATGCATTTGCCTAATTGTGTCATCACTTGCTTCTTCAATTAATGTATCAAAGTCGATATCAAGCACATTATACTCGGGTTCTTCCGTTTCCTGATCGGATGATGTCTTTTCATCTGATTCTTCCCCCGATTCCGAGTTCGTCTCTTCCCCGGATGAATCATTGTTCCCAGGATCTTCTGACGCTTCATCTTCAGGATCCTCATCATCAGACGAATCTTGATCTGGCTCAGTAGGCTTATGAACAGGCGGCGGTGCCGTTAACGTTGGGGACCAATCTGTTAATAGCCTTTGCAAATCTAGGCGCATCGTTGTCAATAAACCAAGTTTCTGTGTCGCCAACTCGGGATAATTGCTATGATAATACAAATCGTATGCAGCGTGTTGATCGTGACTACCCGCATGGATGATGCCGATACCAATCAATTGTATAAAAATCATACCGCCAATCAAAACACTTTTGAATAACCATGTTGTTTTTTGAAACGAGAAATAACCTTTTCCGAAAACCAATAAGACAACAACCGGTAAAAAGATGAATACGATCCAATGTGCATTTTGCCCGATATATGTAATGATATCCCGCCAAAAATCGAATGCTTGCTCTGTATTCCCAACAGAATACATGCTGTAATAGGTTTTAAAAAAGCGATAATAGACAATTTGGGAAGCGTAGATAAACGCAACCACACTTAATAAAATATTTACGACAATATATTGAGCAGTTGATTTCATAAATCCGCTGATTAAATAAATGCCTGAAACAAATGTAAGTATGAAAATAAATGAAATAAGTGTATCCATCAGTGCAAATGATTGACCGGTTGCATACCTAAAAATCATATCCATAAAATAAACCGAAATGAGTAAGTATAATAGTAGGCTATGATTCTTGATCTTTTTCAACATACGTTGTTTAGCCCCTTTCTCTATCGTAAATCCGTTCTCATATATTCGACGATGACGTATGTGATAAGTTACAAGAAAGTTTCGTCCATTTCAATCTGTAACTCAACTTTCTCACCAATAAAGTAAATTAAA
>Ga0209487_1002817_pt1 | contig 13917 bp, 15 predicted proteins | sample Poulit2012_FD_187524 | JGI IMG/M metagenome (GOLD analysis project Ga0209487, IMG submission 187524) | Agricultural soil microbial communities from Georgia to study Nitrogen management - Poultry litter 2012 (SPAdes) (version 2) | ecosystem: Environmental > Terrestrial > Soil > Agricultural land... | reverse complement strand
CAGGCTTTTGCGCTCGAGAGCGTTTTGGAGACATCCCCGGCAGCGCAAAAGCCTGTACTCATAGTGCCTACTCCTTCTGGAGAGGTCTTTAACCAATCTGCCGCTTATGAGCTGGCTGAAGCAGAACATCTGGTTTTTGCTTGTGGTCGTTATGAAGGTATTGACGAGCGCATGTTTCATTGGGCTCGAGAGCACTTCTGGGTGCGGTTGATGTCCGTTGGAGATTATGTTCTCAACGGGGGAGAAGTCGCAGCGCTTGCCATGGTAGAGGCGATTGGCCGTCTGGTTCCGGGTGTGGTGGGAAATCCTGAGTCTTTAGTGGAAGAGTCCCACGGCGATGAGGGCTTGCTGGAGTATCCGGTGTACACCAAGCCGTCATCATGGCGTGGCTATGAAGTGCCAGAGATTCTACTGTCAGGTGATCACGGCAAGATTGCTGAGTGGCGTAAAGAACAGCAAGCTGAGCGTACGCGTACACGGCGGCCAGATTTATGGTTTAAGCATCAAAATATGGCATAATATCTAGTTGTGTCTATCGGGTGTTGGATCTGCCGTGGGGGATCGTTTCACCAACGTTAGGCACCGGGGAAGTAACTTCATGTTGCGCCTCGAAATTTTCCATCGCAAGACAGTGAGCTTGCTGAGGCATGTGGGCGACCTGCGGCGATCCACTAGGAGTTGACTCCATGAATCTTATTGAACAGCTGAATCAAAAAACTGTTCGCGACGATGTGCCGGAATTTCGTCCAGGCGACACCGTTGCAGTTCACGTGAATATTGTTGAAGGTAAAACTCAGCGTATTCAGGTTTTTGAAGGCTACGTACTGGCTCGTCAGGGCACAGGTATTTCTGAAACCTTCACCGTCCGTAAGACTTCATTTGGTGTAGGCATTGAACGTCAGTTCCCGGTGCACTCACCAATCATTGACAAAATTGAGGTCAAGAAACGCGGTCAGGTGCGTCGTGCCAAGCTGTACTACATGCGTGACCGTCACGGTAAGGCTGCACGTATCCCTGAAAAGCGCAACTAGCTGCTAGCCGTTTATGACGGGATCGTCATCACAACAGCGGGCTGGGCACTCTACAAAGAGTAGCAGGCCCGCTGTTGGCGTTAACCGGTGGGTGTGGGTCACCCTGGTAGTGCTGATACTTGCGGTAGCCATAGTGTTTGGGTTGCGTGTGTATAACCTGAATAGCTATACGATCCCGTCAGTCTCCATGCAGCCTGGCTTGCAAGTTGGAGATCGCATAGAAATTGACCCGCAGGCCTATGACACTGCTGCTCCACAGCGTGGTGATGTTGTGGTCTTTGATGGTGCTGGTAGTTTCTCTCCCTATGAATCAGAGACCTCATTCAAACGCATACGAGATAGTGCCCTAAGCGTGCTAGGAATTACGCCAGAACAGCATGCAGTAGTAAAGCGAGTCATTGGAGTGGCGGGCGATACCGTGGAATGTTGTGATGATTCAGGACGGCTCGTTATCAACGACGAGCCCCTTGAGGAGCCGTATGTGGCTGAACCAGAACGGCCAGCGTCTTCTAGTCCGTTTAAAGTAGAAGTGCCAGATAACAGAGTGTTTTTGTTAGGCGATAACCGGTATGATTCGATAGATTCTCGATCGCTGTTAGGTGCTCCTGGCGGGGGTATGATTCAGATAAGCAAGATATATGGACCGGTGAAGACAATTCGATGACAGCATCACGTAGGGGCCGCAGGCCAGCCAGACGTTCCGGAGGGTTCTGGGGCGGTCTAAAAGATATTCTGATCATTATAGTGGTCGCCGTTGTGGTCTCGTTTGTGATCCGCACATTCTTCTTTCGTGCTTTTCTGATTCCATCGGGTTCCATGGAAAACACTCTGCAGATCAATGATCGAATCTTTGTGAATCTTATTGTTGATTCCCAGGATCAATTGAATCGGGGAGATGTTGTGGTCTTTGAAGACCATGAGGGGTGGCTGCCACCGTCGGATTCTAAACCGAACCCTGTATTCCAGGCGCTGGAATTTGTTGGCTTATATCCTTCCAATGCCGAACAACATTTGGTAAAACGCATCATTGGGATGCCAGGAGATCATGTGACCGTGGACCCAGAAACTCACCAGCTGGTTATCAATGACACTGCGATCGATGAACCCTATTTGGCCGACGATATTGTCGGTTCGGATATTGAATTCGACGTGACTGTGCCCGATGGAAAGTTATGGGTAATGGGGGATCACCGGAATGAATCGGGCGACTCCCGTGCTCACATGGATGGTCCCAATGACGGATTTGTCGATATCGACACTGTCGTGGGCCGGGCAGAGATTGTTGCCTGGCCGTTGGATCGCTGGGGTTCGGCAGGTTCTGATGATCAACCATTTGAGCAGGTGCCTGCACCCTAATGGTACAAGTCCCCGATTTTTCAGTTGAAACCGTTCTTGCAGACTCCTGTGGCGGCACTGTTATCGCCGGCATGGATGAAGTTGGCCGAGGAGCCCTTGCTGGGCCGGTCGCCGTTGGTGTAGCCGCGGTAGACATTGTTCTTGTGGAGCCCTTAGAGGGGCTTCGAGATTCTAAACAATTGACTGCATTGCAACGCGAACGCATGGCATTAGCCATACCAGCATGGGCGGCTACCGCCGTGGGGTGGTCCAGCCCTGAAGAAATTGACGCTTATGGTCTTTCAGCGGCATTAGGACTAGCTGGTAGAAGGGCATGGCATGAGCTGGTTACCACGGCTAACAGTATTCCCAATGGTTTAGTGCTTGATGGTAATGCTATGTGGCTCCACAATGCGCCTGAAGCTCTGACCGAGCTGTTATCCCCCGTAGAGTCTGAGGTCATGTTACAAACCAAAGCCGATGCCAAATGCGCCACCGTCTCGGCTGCTGCGATTACCGCCAAAGTGGCGCGCGATGCGCTAATGGTCCAGCTAGCGGAACAACACCCAGCCTATGGTTGGGAAAGCAACAAGGGCTACGCTTCTGCTGTCCATCGGGCCGCTCTGACAAGTCATGGAGTCACACCGTATCACCGCAGGTCTTGGAATTTGGCGCCTGATGCTCTTCAACTGCCGCTATTGTAATCGGCAATTCACAGACAATGAGAAACAACTACGATGTGAGGCATGACTGATCCCGATGATGAATTGGCCCAATATGCTGCCGATCAAGAACTGAACCTCTACAAAGAGTATCGGGATGTGATTGGTCTGTTTCGATACCTTGTCGAAACAGACCGCAGAATATATCTAGCCAATTCAGTAGATCTTATAACCCACCAAGAAGACGGTGCTCCATACTTTGAGCTGTATCTTGATGATGCGTGGGTCTGGGATGTGTTCAGGACGTCCCGTTTTATTCAACGGGCCAGGGTGCTGACCTTTCGAGATGTCAACATCGAAGAGCTCCCAAACTGGGAAGATCCCGATATGCCGGTCGATGGGCCACACGTACCACCATTGACTGAATAATATTGATATTCACCCCCTCAACCACTCGCGGGTTATCCACAATTTGTGCTGGCAACACCATAGCGGTGTCCTGAACCTGTCAGGATAACAGCGGAGGTGAGGCCCAATGATTACCAGCCCCTCACATACAAATGCACACGAATTGGGCAATCTTGGTGAAGAATACGCTGCTGAAGCTCTGGCTAATGCCGGCTACCGCATCCTACAACGCAATTGGCAGGCCGATAGTGGTGAGGTCGACATTATCGCTTACCATCGGCACACCTTGGTCGCTATCGAAGTCAAGACTCGCAGAGGTTCCGGGTATGGGGGCCCATTGGAATCGATTACTGCTTATCAGCTGAGGCGTATCCAACGAGGCCTACTGGACTATAAACAAACGGTTTATCCTCAATACGCGCATACACCTATACGAACAGACATTGTGGGCGTAGCAGTAGATCAGCATGGGGACTTTGCCGCAGAGCTACTGCAGGATGTGATCTGATGGTATCGTCACAACATTCTCCCAAGGTACTGAGTATCGTCTCAGCAACTAGAATCGGCAGAACGTTTAGCGTGGCACTCAACGGTATACAGGGACAACTAGTTACTGTTGAAGCAGATATCGGAAACGCATTACCGGGTTTCACCTTACTTGGGTTACCAGACCAGGCCTTGCACGAAGCAAAAGATCGTATCCGTGCAGCAGCCCGAAACTCCGGATTGGAGCTTACACGTCGACACCTGACAGTAAATCTCACCCCAGCATCACTGCATAAACGCGGTTCGGTCTTTGACTTAGCGATCCTGATGGCAGCCTGGGGTGCCGACTATGCGGTCAACAATGAAACCGGACCGGTATTTCTAGCGGCACTTGGCCTTGATGGCACACTACAAGCCGCACCCGGTATTCTACCGGCAGTTATGGCAGCGGTAGAAGCCGGTTACCGCGATATTGTGGTCGCCAAAGCATCAGAAAGCGAAGCCAAAATGGTACCTGGTGCTAAGGTTCGACCCTATGAGCACCTATCTCAAGTAGCATACGATTTCGGAGCTCCAGTTGAACCTTTACCAGCTGCCAGAATTCAGCAGCCAGTATATCCAACCAGTACAGCACCGACCCCTACTAATGTTGACTTATCCGAGATACAAGGACAGCACGAAGCACGGTGGGCCTTAGAAATCGCAGCAGCCGGTGGACATCACTTATTGCTAAAGGGCCCACCGGGTGCTGGCAAAACCATGCTCGCACAACGGCTGCCGACCATTATGGGCCAGATGGATCCCACTACCGCTTTAGAATCTGCGGCCGTTCAATCCTTAGTGGATGGGGCTACCGCGATCCACTCGCCGCGGCACCAGCCGCCATTTCAAGCCCCACATCACTCGACCACGGTTACGGCATTGATCGGTGGTGGTTCCGGCACCATCCGTCCCGGGGCAGTATCTCAAGCCCATGGGGGAGTACTCTTTCTAGATGAAGCGGCCGAATTCAAACGTCCTGTTTTGGATACACTGCGGCAACCGCTGGAAACCGGCAAGGTCGTATTACACCGGGCAAAGCAAACCGTGGAATTTCCTGCCCGTTTTCAGCTAGTGATGGCAACTAATCCTTGTCCATGCGGTTACGGCTCTGGCACCGGTAAACAATGCCGGTGTAGTTCATTGCAGCGAAGACGATACGCTGCAAAACTCTCCGGTCCGCTATTAGATCGAATAGACCTACAAGTCACTGTGGCCCCTCTGACGGCACAACACCTGACATCTACAACGCCAGCCGAATCATCAACAACGGTAGCCAACCGTGTAGGCAGCGCCCTACGGCGGGCCAAGCAGCGACTTCGATCATATGGTCTGGATCGTAACCATGAAGTTCCGCTAAAACTATTCCGCACACCGCCACTACGCATCACCCAAGAAGGCCAACGCATCCTTGAACACGCCGTCGATACCAAACAGATTTCTGCCAGAGGCTATGGACGCATCATCCGAGTGGCCTGGACAATTGCAGACCTACTTGCAGCAGAACGCCCTACAGCCGAACACATTGATATGGCCCTCTACCTTCGCCTAAACGCCGCAGGAGACTCCCATGAAACAACATGACCTTCGTTGTGCCAGGGCTGGCCTGACTCAAGTCATTGAGCCAGCAGATGCCATAGGCAATGTGGCGACAAAAACCTGGGGCCCCATACGAATGATCGAAATCATCCAAGGCAGTACGCCTACACACCAAGAATGGGCCCAACTGACCGGACACTCCAACGACGATGCAGCGTTCACCAGTACCCTCCGGAAAAACCTTGGCGATGCACTATCTCGGTGGCGCCGACGTAGAGACTATCTAAAACCGCACAAGGCGCTGGACTACATCACCAAGCTCGGTGGCCGCTTCCTCATCCCGGAAGATCACCAATGGCCAGCCGCGCTCGCAGACCTATCTATGACCGAACCATTCGGCCTATGGAGCATAGGCGATAGTGGCATACCGCCACTGGACCACATGATTAGTCTGGTCGGTTCTCGTGAGTCAACCAGCTATGGTCTTGCTGCTACTGAAATGCTGGCAACAGCAGCGCGTAGCCTGGGCCTTACTGTAGTGTCTGGTGGAGCCTATGGCATAGACGCTCATGCACATCGTATAGCTTTGGATGCAGCCGGTAGTGGTCTCCCCACGATAGCTGTTCTGGCGGGTGGGCTAGATCGCTTCTACCCGTCCGGCAATGTGGAACTATTACGTGAGATCGCCGCGTCATGTGTGCTTATTTCTGAGCTGCCACCCGGTATGCGACCGAACCGTTATCGTTTTCTTAACCGCAATCGCGTAATCGCAGCACTATCAGCAGCCACCATCGTCGTTGAAGCACGGTATCGTTCAGGCGCACTAAGTACTGCTAACCATGCCCATGACATTGGGCGTATCGTCGGGGCCGTTCCTGGGCAAATTAATGTGCCAAGTTCAACCGGCTGCCACCGTCTTCTCAAGGAAACGCCTGCGTTGTTGATCGACGACCCGGTAGATCTCCAAGCAATTTTTAAGCCGCTTGAAACTGTCACCAGCCCATCTTCCGATCGGACTGAGTGTCAGCCATATGACTTCTTGGACGTTGAAGAAATGTTGGTTTTCGAAGCTCTCCCGGTTAAGGCACGCACTAATATCGAACGCCTGTGTAGCATTACAGGTTTAGCTGTTCCCCGCATAACCGGCATTTTGACTAAATTGGCGCGACATAATTTGGCAAACCACAGTGACACCGGTTGGCGAAAAAACACTAATACCGGAGGGTAATACTTTGTCATTGGCCTGATTCATGCCACAGTGAAAGCATGAGCGATAATATCTCATCTCAGGACGCAGAACTTATTGCAGAATACTGCCATCACTTGGAACATGAGATGAACAGGAGTACGCACACTATCCGGTCGTATCGTTCAGATTTGCTTGGTCTTGCTTCTGATTTGCAGACCTCGACAGCGGACCATGAGGTATCATCACCGGTATTTTATGCTGTTACCTTAGAACAGCTTCGGAATTGGTTGGCGCAACTCACTCGGCACGGTATGAGTCGAGTGACCTTGGCACGTAAAATTACCTCGGTACGACAGTTTATGTCTTGGCTCGTACGACAAGATATTCGGGAAGATAATCCGGCCGCACGCCTATTAGCATCGAAGACAGCTTCGCATCTGCCCGATACACTTTCGCAGGCCCAAATTCAGGAAGTTCTTGATCGTCTGAAATCTCGTTGCGAAGAAACAGAAGGTACGAAGGCTAGCCCCTTGGCGCTACGTGATTTAGCCATGGTAGAAGTATTGTATTCGACCGGCATTCGAGTCGCCGAGCTCGAGGGGCTCGATATCGATGACATTAATCTTCCCCGGTCTCTTATCAAAGTAACTGGCAAAGGAAATAAACAACGCATGGTGCCACTTACCGTGCCTGCGGTAAAGGCCTTAGACGCTTGGCTGACACGTGGTCGGAAACGGTTACTGGCTGAAAAGCACCATACACCGGCAATCTTCCTCGGAGCGCGCGGGAAACGAATCGGGGCACGCCAGATCCGAGACGTAGTTAATCGTCTATTTAGCGAGTTGGGCAGTACTTCGGCATCCGGTGTCCACGTCTTGCGTCACACTGCCGCAACCCATCTTCTTGATGGAGGAGCTGATCTGCGCTCGGTTCAAGAACTACTTGGCCATGAGTCTTTGCAAACTACTCAGCTATACACACACGTCTCGATTGATCGTTTACGGCAAGGGTATAACCAGGCACACCCACGTGCATAAAAGTCGATTGAAATGCTTCAGGCATAATGACCAAAAATTCGGACTAGTTTAGTGGTTTTGAGTAACGTTATGTTATTTATCGTGGCGCTGTTGGCTATAACGTATTCGATCAGGCATAATGGTTCCTGTCAGAATATTCAAGATCCAAATTGAGTGGTCGTAGGGGAAGACGTACCGCTAACAATGGAGGATCGGAATGTCTGGCATTGACGCACAAGGTGTGCTTTACGTGCACTCTGCCCCTGCAGCCCTCTGCCCACATATTGAATGGGCAGTCGGGGCTGCTTTGGGTGCCCAAGAAAAACTAGAGTGGGAACCGCAACCAGCAGCTCCTGGAACCTATCGGGCTGAGATTAACTGGGTCGCCCAGCAGGGAAGCGGCGCAAAACTTGCTTCGTCACTACGAGGCTGGGCGCACTTGCGCTATGAAATTACCGAAGAAGCCTCTGAAGGCTCCGACGGTTCACGCTGGTCTCACACCCCAGAATTGGGCATCTTTCATGCGACCACGGACGTTACCGGCAATATTATGGTCTCCGAGGACCGTATCCGCTATGCATACGAACAAGCCAAAGGTGAGCCTTCAGCGGTGTTTCACGAGCTATCACTTGCCTTAGGCGAGGCATGGGACGAAGAACTTGAACCGTTCCGTCAGGCGGCAGATGGTGCCAATATCCGCTGGCTACACCGTGTAGGTTAACGCCGCAACGATCCTTCATAACACCAACGGAGGGTTATTCCTAACTAGGAATGACCCTCCGTTGAGTCGGTTAATTCAGCTTAGGAGCTTTGGAATGCCACTACTGCGTTGTGGCCACCAAAGCCGAAGGAATTACTCAATGCCGCGATATCGCCGGCTGGGAGTTCTCCTGGCGCACCATGTACAACATTCATTGGAATATCAGGATCTTGATTATCCAAGTTGATCGTCACCGGAGTTTTGCGGTGGTGTAGTGCCAGTACGGTAAAGATGGCTTCAAGCGCACCGGATGCGCCTAATAAGTGGCCAGTCTGAGACTTTGTGGCAGAGACCTGGACGTTGTCCAAGTGCTCAGCAAAGACCGATTTCATGGCAACGTATTCGGGGCGGTCTCCAACAGGGGTGGAAGTTGCGTGTGCGTTGACATGCGAGATATCAGAGTATTCAAGTCCCGCGTTTTCTAGAGCAGCACGGAGTGCACGGGCAGCACCATAACCTTCCGGTTCGGGTGCGGTGATGTGGTATGCATCCGAGGTAACCCCGGAACCGGCAAGAACGGCATAGATTTCAGCGCCACGGGCCCGTGCATGTTCTTCAGATTCAATCACTAGGGCGCCAGCGCCTTCACCAAGGACAAATCCGTCACGATCAGTGTCATAGGGCCGGGACGCGGCTTGGGGATCATCATTGCGTTTGGACAACGCCTGCATGGCAGCAAAGCCAGCAATAGGCAGTGGGTGAATCGCAGCTTCTGCGCCGCCGGTTACGACAACATCTGCCTGACCAGATTCGATAAGTTGACGTGCGTTATGTACGGCTTCAGTTCCAGATGCACAAGCAGACACGGTCGTCATAGCCCCACCGCGGGCGCTGAGGTCCATTGAGATGGCTGCCCCTGCGCCATTTGGCATCAGCATAGGAACGGTCATTGGCAATACGCGGCGTGGACCGCGTTCCCGAAGGTTATCCCAGGAGTCAAGCAGTGTCCATACACCGCCGATACCGGTTCCGAAAGCTACGGCAAGCCGTTCTGGTTCGATGTTGTCACTGGACAAGCCGGCGTCTGTCCAGGCTTCTCGCGCGGCAACCAATCCCATTTGTGTGGTGGGGTCCATGCGTCGAGCTTCGACACGCGATAAGACCTCGGATGGATCGTTGCTTAGCTGTGCTGCAAATGTTACTGGCAGGTTGTATTTTTCTACCCAGTCTTTTTCAATTGGCCGCGCACCAGAGGTACCAGCCAAGGCGTTAGCCCACATGGTCTCTACGTCGCCACCGATTGGGGATGTAGCTCCAAGACCGGTAATTACGGCTTTACGGGTCATATCCAATGCCTCTATTTGTTGATGGCCTTGTTTGGCCGAATGGTTCATGAATTGTGGAGGAGGCGGCCTGCGGGGCCGGGAAGGGTCCCGGCCCACCGCTCATGGCGGACTCTTTGGTCCGACCGGATCCGTTAGGCGTTGGCGATAAAGTCGACAGCATCCTGAACGGTTTTAAGGTTTTTGACTTCTTCGTCTGGAATTTTCACATCGAATTTTTCTTCGGCGTTGACCACAATGGTCATCATCGAAATGGAGTCGATGTCGAGGTCTTCGGTGAAGTTCTTTTCTAGCTGGACTTCTTCAGTTTCCAGACCGGTTTCTTCGTTGACAATTTCGGCTAGGCCGGAGAGAATTTCATCTTTGTTAGCCATGAGCAGCTCCTTGTAAATCGGCGTGCAAGCGTTCAGCTGCACGTGTGTGTACTATTTTTCTGGTCAGTGCAGATCGGTGACTTATGGCAGTCGAATGACCTGGGCGCCGTAGACCAGCCCGGCACCAAAACCAATTTGTAAGGCCAAACCACCAGATAGTTCGGGTTGTTCTTCTAAAAGTCGGTGCATGGCCAGTGGAATGGATGCGGCAGACGTATTTCCCGCATCAGCGATGTCGCGTCCAATAGCGACGTGGTCAGGTAGTCGCAGTTGTTTGGCGAATTCGTCAATGATGCGCATATTGGCTTGATGTGGCAGAAACGCTACGAGATCTTCCGGCCCGACGCCTGCATCTGCCAGGGTTTGTTTGGCAACCTTCGCCATCTCCCAGACTGCCCAACGGAATACTGATGGACCTTCTTGACGCAGAGTGGGCCAAATGCTGCCTTGGCTACCAGGTTCTGTGATAGCCGTGGGATCGCCGGTTTTTTCGACTTCTTGAATAATGTCGCGCATTTCCAGGCTAGACCGGGTAAGGCGGATCATATCCCATTCCTGGCCTTTGGACCCTAGGTTAGATTTCGAAATGCCTGCTTCTTCAGCTGCGCCAACGACTACCGCTCCGGCACCGTCTCCGAGTAGAAAGGAAATAGACCGGTCGGTCGGGTCTACAAAGTCTGAGAGTTTCTCAGCGCCAATAACCAAGACATAGTCGGTCATACCTGAACGGATCAGGGCATCGGCTTGGGCTACACCGTAGCAGTACCCAGCACAAGCTGCTGAGATGTCATACGCCGGTACGGTGATATCAAGTTTGCCTGCAATAAGTGCAGCTGCTGACCCAGTGGGGTATGGGAACGTCACGGTTGAGACAATAATTGCGCCCAAATCGGAAGCCTTGATGCCTGCACGTTCAATTGCTTGTTTTCCGGCACTCAACGCCATGTCTACTACGGAAGTATCGGCTTCAGCTCGCTGACGTGTGACAATGCCGGTTCGCTGTTGAATCCATTCATCCGAAGAGTTGATCGGCCCGGCTAGCTGATCATTATTGACCAGATTATTGGGACGGAACGCACCGACTGAAAGTACACGGCTTCCGGTTGTCGGGGTGTATTGTTTCAAGCTGACTGTGGACACGATAGACCTTACGCTGAGATGTTCTGGGTATGTTCGGCAATAAACTCGTGAGCTTTATCGAGATCTTCCGGTTTTTTGATCGCCAGGGTTTTGACGCCTTTCATAGCACGTCGTGCGATACCTGTCAGCGTACCGCCTGGCAAAAGCTCTATCATACCGGTTATGCCTGCTTCAGTCATAGTTTGCTGGCACAGATCCCAGCGAACTGGTGAAGTGATTTGACGGATGAGCCGTTGTACAAAGGCATTGCCAGACTCGACGAGTTCACCATCGCTATTTGAAGCTAGTGGAACTATGGGATCGTGTATGTCGAGAGTTTGCGAGAAAGTTTCCAGCTCAGCTACGGCTGATTCCATGTACTGGGTGTGAAAAGCACCAGCAACCTTCAGCTGTATGACGCGGGTCTTTTCCATGGGATTTTCCGCTAAAGCCGCCAACGCTGTTTTTGAGCCTGCAGCAACGACCTGCCCGCCACCATTTACGTTAGCCGGGGTAATGTTCATGTCCGTGAGATAGTTAATTACATCGTCTTGGTTGCCACCAAGGACAGCAGCCATCCCGGTTGGCTCTAACGCTGCGGCAGCAGCCATACCTTGGGCACGAACACGCACAAATTCCAGCGCATCAACAGGAGAGAACACTCCGGCAAGACCCGCAGCAGTAATTTCCCCTACCGAGTGGCCCGCGGTCACCCAGCTCGTGGGGTCGAGCTTATCTGTGCCAAGAGCCTGTGCGGCGAGTAATCCAGCAGCCACAATTAATGGTTGGGCCACTGCCGTGTCTTTAATGGTCTCTTCGTCCGATGCGGTGCCATGCGCCACCAGATCCACGTTGGTAGCTTGTGACCACTCATTGAGGGTGTCGGCGATACCGGGCAGTTCGAGCCACGGTTCCAGGAATCCTGGGGTCTGAGAGCCCTGTCCTGGGCACACGATTGCGAGCATAGGGTTAACTCTTCCAAATTTTGCGGGCATAACCAGTCAAGGTGGGCAACGAGTATTGGCAACGTTTTTGTAGGAAACCTACAATAACAAAATACACTCACTCGGGCTCGATATTGAGACTAGTCATTGTTCTGGCTGTTTTAAGACGCTATCAAGTCTACCTGTCATCAAGGCAACTTGTAGAACATATGCATCTCGAGGCGTTGTGGGGTCCCAACCGGTGAGCTCTGAAACGCGTTTCAAACGATACCGAACCGTGTTGGCATGAATGAATAGTTGCCGGGCAGTGGCCTCTAGCGAGGCCCCGGAGGTCGTATACACATCTACGGTTTCTAATAATGAGTGCCCAGCTTCTGCCAAGGGACGATAAACCTGGCTTGTCAGGGCCGCACGCGCTGTTGCGTCACCGTTCAGAGCGCGTTCTGGCAGCAATTTAGAAGCTGATACGGGTCGGGGAGCAGCTGGCCATGCAGGCGCTGCGGTAAATCCTTCTAATGCTTCTTGAGCTGATAGCGGAGCATCAACCAAGGAGTCCACGATCCGGCCATAAACTATAGGCCCATTAGCGAATCCACGTTGGATGGTACGGGTGTCGGCTTCGATATCATTGACAGAACCAAGCACGATTGCCAGCCTGTCGGACAAAACACCGATCAGGATCTCGAGTTTTGCGCGAGTGGCGATTTCACGTAGTTGGGCCACAAGCTGAGGTTCATCCAACTGATCTGGGTGTCCCACCATCACGGTAATACCGTGAGTAGACTTCCAGCCGGCCGCTGCAGCTCTGGAACGGATCTCATCGGCTCGATCACCGGCTAATATTGAGTCCAGCAATAACGCTTCGAGACGAGCATCCCAGGAGCCTCGGGTTTCTGCAGCCCGGGCATAGACTTCAGCAAGCGCGAAGGCTATTTCGCGTGAATAAAAGACCACAGCATAGCGTGCTCCTGCTTTGTCAGCGTCTGCCACAATGGCGGGTAGTTGGGCTTCTACGACCTGTAATACGGTACGCAAAACTTGTACCGCTTGTTGCAGCGATACGGTGCGGGATAGTTCGGAGGGTGCGTTGCCGAAGACCGAGAGTAAAACACCTTGCACTGAAGTTTGCACAGTCTTTTCGGTGTGTTCAAACCAGTCGGCGAAAGTGCTCAAGCCTTGTTGGGCGATTTGACCGAGACTAGCGCGTTGATTTGCGGGTAGTTCACGGAACCACGGTAACGCAGTGTTGAGTTGATGAAGAACAGCGGTTTTTAGCTCGCCTAAATGGGCTCGTACCGCGGCTTTGGCCTCGGTTGAGATTGGTCTGGGAAACTTGGTTGGCCAACTATTCATGATGTAGCAAAGTACTCACGTTTGAGTGGTAGCACGGTTTCAACAATGTCAGGCATCACTGACCTATCGTAGCGCAGGCATAACACACGGTTAACGACTGCAGGGTGCTGGACTTAAATCCAGCACCCTGCAAGTGAATATGTACTCGACGTTGGCTAGCGTTTAGGAGTCGCCACCGGCGATTCCGGTAGTACCGCGATTGACATCGTCCAGACCGTATTGGGCAAATGCGGTGGAAGCGGTGCCTTCAGAAACCTTGCCAGATTTCTCCAGCATCTGTAGGGCACGGACAACCACGGAGTGGATATCAATCTTGAAGAAGCGCCGTGCTGCGGCACGAGTATCGGAGAAACCGAAATCATCAGCACCCAGCGTAGCG
>Ga0209487_1002816_pt1 | contig 13921 bp, 11 predicted proteins | sample Poulit2012_FD_187524 | JGI IMG/M metagenome (GOLD analysis project Ga0209487, IMG submission 187524) | Agricultural soil microbial communities from Georgia to study Nitrogen management - Poultry litter 2012 (SPAdes) (version 2) | ecosystem: Environmental > Terrestrial > Soil > Agricultural land... | reverse complement strand
ATCGACGCCCCCCGGACCAGGGGTGCACGGGATGAGCGGGTGGCACGCTGCCCGGATGGCACTGCAGCAGCGCTTTGGCCTGCCGGCCCCCGATCTGGCCCCGCACCCCCAGCGGTCCCGGTCCGGCGACGAGGCTACGGCCTGACCGGGTGCTGGCGCGGGCCCACCGGCCCCCGGGACGGGTTCTGCTTCTTTGTCGGCCGGGAGGACGACATGTTCGTCTGCGGCGGAGAGAACATCTGTCCCAGGGCAGTCGAGCAGGTGCCGGAGGCTCACCCCCGCCGTCCGGTGGGCCGCCCAACCCGATGCCGACCCGCTGGCTGCACGCCCCTAGGTCGCCAACACGTTCCGAATCTCGTCCCAGAAGCCCGTGACGTGGGCCCGCGCGGCGCCCTCGGCGGCATCGGGATCACCGTCGAGCACGGCGGTGAGCAGTCCACGGTGCTCGTCGACGGCTTCATCGAGCCGGTGCACCTGGTCCAGTCCGAGGAACCAGAGCCGCAGGCTCAGGGTGAGGTACTCGGCCAGCGAGGCCTGGAGGTAGCGGTTGTGGGTGGCGTGGTGCACGCAGTGGTGCACGCGCTGGTCCAGGTGGATCAGTGCGTGCTGGCCCTCGGCGCCGGAATCGAGATCGGCGAGCAGGCGGGAGATGTTCTCCCGGTCCGCAGGGTCGGCACGTTCGACCGCCAGTCGGGCTGCCAGTCCCTCGAGCTCGACCCGCACCTCCGAGACCCGCGCTAGATCGCGCACCTCCACCGGGGCGACGACGGTGCCGCGCCGGGCGTAGATCGCGACCAGTCCTTCGTCGGCCAACCGTCGGAGGGCCTCGCGCACGGGGGTACGCCCGAGCTGCAACCTCGTCATCAGGTCCCGTTCGTCCAGGGCGGTCCCTGGCGCGAGCTCGAGCGTGACGATCAGGTCGCGGATGCGGAAGTAGGCGACGGCGGAGCGGGAGTCGGTGGGTGCGCCCGGCGGGGGTGGCACAGTCAGGTTGGCCAGATTGGCCAGATTGGCCAGGTTGGCCGGCGCGGAGGCGACCGGAGGCGGCTGAGCCGTCGGCCTCGCAGCGGAAGGCCTGGTGGTCGACCCGGCCTTCGTTCTCACTCGAGCCATGGCCAACACCCCTCTCCTGATATATCTTGAGAGTATCAGGACGGGTCGAGGAGGACGCGATGGCACAGCTGCCCCAGAGAGCGGACGTCGTCGTCATCGGAGCGGGAGTGGTCGGCAACTCCGTCGTGCACCATCTGGCTGACCAGGGCTGGCACAACCTCGTCCTGATCGACAAGGGTCCGCTGCCCGACCCCGGCGGCTCCACAGGGCACGCCTCGAACTTCGTGTTCCCGGTGGACCACTCCAAGGAGATCACCGACCTGACCGTGGACTCGATGCGCCAGTACGCCGAGCTCGGGGTGCTCACCGCCTGTGGCGGTATCGAGGTGGCCCGGTCGGCAGAGCGTGCCCAGGAGCTGCGTCGCCGGATGACCTCCGCCCGGTCCTGGGGTATCGAGGCGGAGCTGCTCACTCCCCGGCAGATCAAGGACCTGGTGCCCTATTGCGACGCCGACCTGCTGCTGGCCGGCTTCCACACCCCCACCGGCGCGATCGTGGACCCGGTGCGCGCCGGCGCCCTGATGCGCGAACAGGCCGAACAGCGGGGCGTGCTCACCGTCTGCGCCGAGACCGAGGTGGTCGACCTGGAGGCCTCCGGCGGCCGGGTGCGCGGCGTGGTCACCGACCGAGGCACGGTCGAGACCGAGGTCGTGGTGGTGGCCTGCGGGGTCTGGAGCCGAGCAGTCGCCGCCCTGGCCGGCGCGCAGATCCCCCTCACCCCGGCGGTGCACCAGATGATCGACGTCGGCCCGATCCCGGAGCTGGAGGCCAGTGGGGAGTGGATCAGCTTTCCGCTGGTGCGGGACATGGACTGCTTGATGTACGAACGTCAACGCGGCCCGAACCTGGAGATCGGGTCCTATGCGCACCGCCCGATCCTGCACCGCCCGAGCGAGATTCCACCGGTCGGGTCGCCCGGCCAGGAGAGCCCGACGAGCTTTCCGTTCACCTCGGAGGACTTCGCACCGCAGCTGCGGCAGGCCCAGGAGCTGTTTCCCGGGCTGCTGGGCGGGGCCACCCCGCAGCCGCACAAGGCGCTGAACGGGCTGCTCTCGCTCACCCCCGATGGTGGCCCGCTCCTCGGTGAGACCCCGGAGGTCGCCGGACTGTGGTCGGCGGCGGCGGTATGGATCAAGGAGGCGCCCAGCGTCGGGCGGATGATCGCACAGTGGCTGACCGAGGGTGCCACCGAGATCGACCTGCACAGCCTCGACATCTCCCGGTTCTACCCCTACGCCCGTGTCGACAGGCATGTGCAAGCGCGCTCTGCTGAGGGCTTCGGCAAGATCTACGGGATCACCCACCCCCGCGAGCAGTGGCTGAGCAACCGCCCGGTGCGCACCAGCCCGTTCCACCCCCGCACCACTGCGCTGGGGGCGGTGTACTTCGAGGCCGGCGGCTGGGAACGCCCGCAGTGGTACGAGTCGAACGCCGGCCTGGTCGAGCAGTACGCCGATCAGATCCCGCAGCGCAGTGCGGAGTGGGATGCACGCTGGTGGTCGCCGATCATCGAGGCCGAGCACCTGGCGATGCGGGACCGGGTGGCGATGATCGACGTCAGCGCCTTCGCTGTGTTCGACGTCAGCGGTTCCGGCGCCCTGGACTATCTGCAGCAGATGGCGATGGCGCAGGTCGATCGCCCAGTGGGCCGCGTCGTCTACACCCCGCTGCTCGCCCCGAACGGTGGGTTCCGCTCCGACCTGACCATCGTGCGCCGCGGTGACCAGGACTTCCGGGTCATCACCGGCGGCGCGGACGGCGCACGCGACCTCGCCTGGTTCCGGTCACACCTGCCGGCCGACGGGTCCGTGCACCTGGCCGATATGACTTCGGCGGTGTGCACGCTCGGCGTCTGGGGGCCGCGGGCCCGCGACCTGGTGGCCGCGGTGACCGACGAGGATGTCAGCGATGCCGCCTTCGCCTTCGGTACCGCACAGGATGTGGTGCTCGGCGGACTGCCGGTCTCGATGCTGCGCATCTCCTATGTCGGCGATCTCGGCTGGGAGATCCACGCACCAGCCGAGCACGGGCTGCGGCTCTGGGATCTGCTCTGGGAGGCGGGCCAGCGCTACGGGGTGGTCGCCGCCGGGATCGGCGTCTACGGCACCACCGGCCGGCTGGAGAAGGCGCACCGGTTGATGGGCGCCGAGCTCACCGGGGAGTACGACCCGGTGGAGGCCGGGCTCGCACTGCCGAAAGTGAAGAGTCCGGACTTCATCGGCAAGTCGGCCTACCTGGCCGCCCGCGAAGGCGAACCTGTGGCGACGCTGTGCACGCTGGCACTCCACCCGGGCGCGGACCGTTTCATGACCGGGAACGAACCCATCCTCACCCGGGCCGGGGAGCCGATCGTCGACGGCGCAGGTCGCCGGTCGTATGTCACCTCGGCGGGGCCCGGGCCCTCGCTCGGGCGCTACCTGCTGCTCGCGTACCTACCGCCGGCGGAGGCGATCGAGGGCCGGGAGCTGCTGGTCGAGTACCTGGGGGAGCGGTACCCGGTCACGGTGCTGACGGTCGGTCGCACTGCACCCTTCGATCCCGAACTGCGTCGGGTGAAGGCATGACCGCCCGGCGCGAGCCGCGCGTTGGAACACGCTTCGCACCTTCGAACCCGGATAGAACCCGGTTCCCATGCGCGAAGCGTGTTCGAACGGATGGGGCGGTGACCTTGTGACCGACGACTCGGTCCGGGAGCTGCTGGCGCAGATGTCCTCTGGGGAACCCGGGCCGTCTGCCGGTTCTGCCGCTGGCCTCGTGACGGCGGTGGCCGCGGCGCTGGTCGCCAAGACCGCCCGGCTCTCCCGTCGGCAGCTCGGCGACGCCGGCGCCGACGAGCGTGCCGCGGCAGCAGAGGCCCTGCGCGACCGGGCAATCACGCTGGCCGAAGCCGACGCCGCAGGGGTCCGCGCGATGCTGACCTCCGGTGCCGATGCACCCGCCGACCCGAGCGCCGTCCCCGCTCAGATCGGTGAGGTGGCTGCCGCCGTGGGCAGGCTCGCGGACCTGCTGGTCGAGCAGGGCAATCCGCGCCTGCACGCTGATGCGGCTGGGGCCGGGCACCTGGCCGCTGCCGCTGGCGCAAGCATCGATGCCATCCTGCGCAGCAACCAGGGCTGAGTCGCACCGAGCGGTCCGCCGAGTGGATCTCCTGGTACTGATAGCCCCAGCAGATCACTCACCACCTGCGACAGCGACGCCGTCGCCCGGTTACTCACCGGTGCCGCACTGCACGAGGCCTTCAACGCCACCTACGCCGGTGAGCGGATTTCCGATGCGCCGCAGCTGGCGCACCGATTGGTCCAGGCACTCGGGCTCGACCGCTGACCATCGCCGGCCGCGGCTGCCGTGCGTCCTGGCCATCGGCGGCCAAGCCGGTACAGCGGGCCGCACCTGCGCCACGGGGACCTCAGGACGGTTCGGCGATCGCCTGGTAGCCCATCCGCCGGGAGATCGCCTCGCCGGCCCGCACCACGGTGACCGCCGCCTCCGGCAGTCGCTCCGGGCTGAGCCGGTAGGTCGGGCCGGCCACGCTGATCGCAGCAATCACTGTGCCGTCGTGCCCGCGGATCGGGGCCGCCACGGCGTTCAGCCCGGTCTCCAGCTCTTCGACGGCGGTGGCCCAGCCGATCTCGCGCACCGCCTGTAGCTCGCGGCGCAGGTCCGCAGCCGAAATGAGCGTGTGCTCGGTGAAGCGTTCCAGGGGAGTGGTGAGCCGCCCGTCGCGCTCCGCGTCGTCGAGGTGGGCGAGCAGCACCTTCCCGCTGGAGGTGGCGTGCAGCACCGTGCGTTGGCCCACCCAGTTCTGCATCGCCACGGTGCTCCTGCCCTGCGCCTGGCAGACGTTCGTGGCCACGTCACCGGTGAGCACGGCCACGTTGACGGTCTCGCCCAGCTCTTCGGCAAGGCCGTCGCAGACGGGTTGGGCCTGACTGGTCACGTCCAGCCGGGAGGCTGTCGCTCCGGCCAGCCGGAGCAGGCCGACGCCGAGCCGGACCCGGCGGGTATCGGCCATGCGCTCCACGAGCTCGTGCCCGGACAGTGCCGTAATCAGCCGGGACGCCGTCGAGCTGTGCACGCGCAGCTCCCGGGCCACCTCGGCGACGCTGGCCTCACCCTCACGTGCCAGCAGCTCCAGCACCTGCACCGCTCGGTCCACCGACTGCACCGATCCCGTGTCTCGCATGGTCTCGAGAGTAGTCCCGGGGTGGGGCGATTGTCGGCCAAAGGTTGCGCAATACGCACGCTATTGCGCTATGCGCTCAAGTGGGGAGAGACTGGAGCACGGGACCACCCGGTGCTCGTGGCTGAATTCGGAGGCAACGATGTCCGTGAATACCCACCCAGAGATCCTTCTCTACCCGCGCATCCGCAAGTCCCCGTTCTTCTACGCCTCTCGGCGTCACGGGGTCGCGATGTACAGCGTCTACAACCGCACCTATCACCCGCGCCACTACGGCGACCCGGTGGCGGAGTACTGGGCGCTGCTGAACGGCGTCACCCTGTGGGACGTCGGTGTCGAACGGCAGATCGAGATCACCGGTCCGGACGCCTTCGACTTCACCAACCTGCTCGTCACCCGGGACCTGTCGAAGTGTCAGGTGGGCCAGTGCAAGTACGTCTTCCTCACCGACGAGGCCGGTGGGATCCTCAACGACCCGGTGCTGCTGCGGCTGGGGGAGAACCACTTCTGGCTCTCCCTGGCAGACAGCGACATCCTGCTCTGGGCCCGGGGTGTCGCCTATCGGTCCGGCTTCGATGTGCAGATCCGCGAGGCCGACGTCGCCCCCGTCCAGGTGCAGGGCCCGCACTCGGCCGCGGTCATGCGGGACCTGTTCGGGGACGCCGTGCTGGACATCGGCTACTACTACCTGCACGAGTTCACCCTCGATGGCCTGGATGTGATCGTCTCCCGCACCGGCTACACCGCTGAGCTCGGCTACGAGATCTACGTGCGCGATGCCAGCCGGAACGCGATGCGGGTCTGGGACCTGATCTGGCAAGCCGGCCAGCCCCACGGCCTGCAGGTCATCGGCCCCTGCCACATCCGCCGGATCGAGGGCGGCATCCTCGCCCACGGCGCTGACATCACGTTCGAGACCAACCCGTTCGAAGTGGGCATGGGCTACGACTGGATGGTCAGCCTGGACAAGGAGGGCGACTTCATCGGTAAGGAGGCGCTGACCCGCATCCGGGCCGAGGGGCCCAGCCGCAAGCTCGCCGGGGTGGAGATCGCCGGACCGCCGACGGGCTCCTTCAACGACGGCTCGATGATCGACGTCTTCCCGGTGCAGTACGAGGGCCAACGGGTGGGGCAGGTGACCTCGGCGTGCTACTCGCCCCGGTTGGAGAAGAACATCGGTTACGCAATGGTCCCGATCGAGCTCACCGAGCTCGGCACCCCACTCCAGGTGGACACTGGTACCGAGGTGACCGACGCCGTCGTGGTGGCCAAGCCGTTCATCGATCCGACCAAGGAGCAGCCCAAGCAGGACGTCAACGCCTTGGTGGGCGCTGGTGCAGCGGCCCAGGCGGCGCGACAGGACTGACGTGCTCACCCGGCGCCGGCCCCGACGCTCATCGAGACGGTGGGCTCAGGAGATGGTGCGCGAGCCGCGATTCGAAGTGATCCCGCTGCCGGGGATCGAGGACGAGATCCACCGGTCTCTGCCCGCCCGGGCCACGGTCACGGTGACCGCGTCACCGCGCCGCGGGCTGGCACCGACCCTCGAGCTCGCCACCCGGCTCGCACTGCGCGGCATCGACGCCGTCCCGCACGTGGCGGCCCGTCAGGTGGGCGACAGCGCCGAGCTGCGCGCCCTCCTGCACGACCTCGGTGCCGCCGGAGTACGCGAGCTGTTCGTGGTCGGCGGTGACCAGAGCGAGCCCCGCGGAGACTTCGCCAGCGCGCTGGAGCTGCTTCGGGCGATGCGGAGCATCGGGCACGAGTTCACCGTAGGGATCGCCGGCTACCCGGAGACCCATCCGCAGATCATCGACGACGTCGCGGTGCAGGCGATGTGGGACAAACAGGCCTATGCCTCCTACATCGTCAGCCAGATGACCTTCGACGCCCGAGTGGTGCTGGAGTGGGTGCGGCGACTGCGCCGGCGTGGCATCGTCCTGCCGGTGCGGGTGGGGGTGGCGGGCCCGGTCGGTACCGCGCGCCTGCTCCGGGTAGGGACCAAGGTCGGGGTCGGGGACTCGCTCCGGGTGCTGAGCAAGCACCGCGGAGTGCTGCGGCACCTGCCCGGGGCCTGGACCCCGGGTCGCCTGCTGGCGGACCTCGCCCCAGCCTTCGCCGACCCCGGCTATGGCCTGGCCGGGTTGCACGTGTACACCTTCAACGCACTCGCCCAGACCGCCCGATGGTGGCAGGAGACGACCGCCCAGCAACCGGGCTGGGTGGTCGACGGCGGGCCGGTCGACCACACGCCAGGGAGATGAGCAGATGGCACAGACCACCACGACCCCAGGGAACCTGCAGATCGCCCGCAGTGCAGCCCTGAGGCCGATCGAGGACGTCGCCGCCGACATGGGACTGGGCCCGCACCTGCTCGAGCACTACGGCCGCGGCGTGGCGAAGATCGACCTCGCGGCGATCGAGGCGGTGGCTGACCGCCCGCCGGCCAGGTACGTCGTCGTCAGCGCCATCACCCCCACACCGCTGGGGGAGGGCAAGACCACCACCACAGTGGGTCTCGGCCAGGGCCTGGCCCGCACCGGCCGCCCGGCCACGATCGCGATCCGGCAGGCGTCGATGGGCCCCACTCTCGGGATCAAGGGCGGGGCCGCGGGCGGCGGGTACAGCCAGGTGGTGCCGATGGAACGGCTGAACATCCATCTCACCGGGGACATGCATGCGGTCACCGCCGCGCACAACCAGCTCGCCGCGATGATCGACAACGAGCTCTACCGCGGCAACCCGCTCGGTATCGACCCGGATGCGGTCAGCTGGCGCCGCGTGCTGGACGTCAACGACCGGGCCCTGCGGGACATCGTCACCGGACTGGGGCCACGGACGAACGGTCCGGCGCGGCAGACCGGGTTCGACATCACCGCGGCCTCGGAGCTGATGGCCACGCTGGCGATGGCGACCTCGCTGCGCGATCTGCGCGAGCGCCTCGGCCGGACCGTGGTCGGCTTCACCCGGGACGGCGGAGAACCAGTGACCGCGGAGCAGCTGCGTGCTGCCGGGGCGATGACCGTGCTGCTGCGGGAGGCGCTCAAGCCCAACCTGCTGCAGACCCTGGAGAACACCCCCGCCCTGGTGCACGCCGGGCCGTTCGGGAACATCGCCACCGGCAACTCCTCGGTGGTGGCGGACCTGATCGGTATCCGCACCGGGGACTACCTGGTGACCGAGGCCGGGTTCGGCGCCGATATGGGGGCCGAACGCTTCTTCAACATCAAGTGCCGCGTCTCCGGCCTGGTGCCCGACGTCGGCGTCGTGGTCGCCACCGTGCGGGCGCTGAAGCTGCACTCCGGCCGGCACGTAGTGGTGGCCGGACGTCCGTTGCCCACCGAGATGCTGGCCGAGAACCCCGACGACGTCTACGCCGGTGGGGACAACCTGCGCGCACAGATCGCGAACATCCGCAGGCACGGGGTCACTCCGGTGGTTGCCATCAACGCGTTCGGCGGTGACTACCCCAGCGAGCACGAGGCCATCCGGACCATCGCCGCTGAGGCCGGAGCGCGGTGCGCACTGTCCACGCACTTTTCTGACGGCGGCGCCGGGGCGGTCGAGCTGGCCGAGGCGGTGGCCGAGGCTGCGCAGGAGCCGAGCGAGTTCCAGCACCTCTACCCGGCCGAGGCCGGGTTGCGGGAGAAGATCGAGACCATCGCTACCGAGGTCTACGGCGCTGACGGTGTGGAGTACGCGCCGGCCGCAGCTCGCTCGCTGGACCTGTTCGAGCGCAGCGGATGGACGCACCTGCCCATCTGCATGGCCAAGACCCACTTGTCGCTCTCGGCAGATGCCACGCTGCGCGGTGCACCCACCGGCTGGACGCTGCCGGTGCGGGAAGTCCGGGCCTCTGTCGGCGCCGGCTTCATCTATCCCATCTGCGGGCAGATGCAGACGATGCCCGGGCTCGGCTCCGACCCAGCCGCTGTCCATATCGATATCAACGACGACGGCGAGACAGTGGGTCTGTTCTGAGCCACCGGGCTGCCGCGTCCTTCCTAGGCCACCTCGGACCGTGCAGCCGGCGGGCCCCTGTGCTCGCTGGATGTCGTCGACCCGGACCATGCGCGCCGAGCACCACGAGCCACCTGTGACCCGGGACCGGTGTGGAGGCCGCCGTACGTGCGAGCGTTTGCGGGCGGGCGAGCCGCCCGCTCGCGTTCCCCTGAGCGCGAAACGGGAGCCCCGCCGTCGACCGCTTCTTGCACTCGCACACCGAGAGTGCCAATATTGGCGTTAGCACTCTCGACATGAGAGTGACAACTGTGGTCAGCGAGGCGAGGCGCTGGACGGGTTCGTGACGTGAACGGGCCCGGACCATCGCCGTCCGTCGCGGGCGTCACGCCGACCGTGCCATAGCCAGTACCGGAGGATCAAACCGCCAATGGCCAAGATGATTGCCTTCGACGAGGAGGCCCGCCGCGGGATGGAGCGTGGGCTGAACACCCTCGCCGACACCGTCAAGGTCACCCTCGGCCCGAGGGGACGCAACGTTGTCCTGGAGAAGAAGTGGGGCGCCCCCACGATCACCAACGATGGCGTGTCCATCGCCAAGGAGATCGAGCTCGAGGAGCCCTACGAGAAGATTGGTGCCGAGCTCGTCAAGGAGGTCGCGAAGAAGACCGACGACGTCGCGGGCGACGGCACCACCACCGCTACCGTGCTCGCTCAGGCTCTCGTCAGCGAGGGTCTGCGCAACGTGGCTGCCGGTGCGAACCCGATCGCGCTGAAGCGCGGCATCGAGAAGGCCGTCGAGGCCGTCACCGCCGAGCTGCTCTCCGGCGCCACCGAGGTCGAGACCAAGGAGCAGATCGCGGCCACCGCCGGGATCTCCGCCGGGGACCCGAAGATCGGTGAGCTGATCGCCGAGGCCCTCGACAAGGTGGGCAAGGAAGGCGTCGTCACCGTCGAGGAGTCCAACGCCCTGGGCCTGGAGCTCGAGCTCACCGAGGGTATGCGCTTCGACAAGGGTTACCTGTCGGCGTACATGGTGACCGACCAGGACCGCCAGGAGGCGGTGCTGGAGGACGCCTACGTCCTGCTCGTGGAGTCGAAGATCTCCAACGTCAAGGATGTCCTGCAGCTGCTGGAGAAGGTCATCCAGTCCGGCAAGCCGCTGCTGATCGTGGCCGAGGACGTCGAGGGCGAGGCCCTGGCGACCCTGGTGCTGAACAAGATCCGCGGCACCTTCAAGTCCGTGGCCGTCAAGGCCCCGGGCTTCGGCGACCGTCGCAAGGCGATGCTGAACGACATGGCCATCCTCACCGGTGGTCAGGTCGTCTCCGAGACCGTCGGCCTGAAGCTGGACAATGTGGGCCTCGAGGTCCTCGGCCAGGCACGCAAGGTCGTCGTGACCAAGGACGAGACCACGATCGTGGAGGGTGCCGGCGAAGCCGACGCCATCGCCGGTCGGGTCTCGCAGATCCGTGCCGAGATCGAGAACTCCGACTCCGACTACGACCGGGAGAAGCTCCAGGAGCGCCTGGCCAAGCTCGCCGGTGGTGTGGCGGTCATCCGTGCGGGTGCCGCGACCGAGGTGGAGCTCAAGGAGCGCAAGCACCGCATCGAGGACGCGGTGCGCAACGCGAAGGCCGCTGTGGAGGAGGGCATCGTCGCCGGTGGTGGCGTGGCCCTGCTGCAGGCCGTCGAGAACGCGTTCGGCTCGCTGGACGTGTCCGGTGACGAGGCGACCGGTGCGAACATCGTCAAGGTCGCTGTCACCGCTCCGCTGAAGCAGATCGCCGTGAACGCCGGCCACGAGGGCGGCGTCGTGGTGGAGAAGGTCCGCAGCCTGCCTGCCGGCGAGGGCCTGAACGCCCAGACCGGTGAGTACGAGGACCTGCTCGCTGCCGGCATCAACGACCCGGTGAAGGTGACCCGGTCAGCGCTGCAGAACGCTGGTTCGATCGCCGGTCTCTTCCTCACCACCGAGGCCGTCGTGGCCGACAAGCCGGAGCCGGAGCCTGCCGCCCCGGCCGGCGGTGGCGGCGACATGGGTGGTATGGGCTTCTGACGAAACCCGGAGCGGAGGTCGGCGGCGACGTAGGAGCTGCCGGCCGAAGCGGTGGGTGAGGAAGAGCCCGAGAGGTCGGGTCTTCTGATCCCACCTCCCACCGCTTGACGAAGGCCCCCGGTTCCCGCGCGGAGCCGGGGGCCTTCGGCGTTCTCTAGCCTTGTGGGCACGGTACTCTGCTGGGCATGCAGTCTCAGGGGGGAGTGCCGGCATCCGGGGCCGGCGGCGAGGGGGCGTCGAGCTCATCCGGTCCGTACGGTCCATACAGCCAACACGGTCCATACCGCCAACACGGACAGGATGAGCAGCACAGCCAGCACAGCCAGCCGCACAGCCAGTATGCCGCCGGTGCGCCGGTCAGTCAGCCGACGTCGCACCTGGTGGAGGTGCGGGCCGGGCTGAAGTACACCGCCTTGCAGCTGGCCGGCCCGCTGCTGTGCCTGAGCATCGGCGGGGTGGCGATGGTGACTGCGATCCAGAAGCCGGACGTGGACAACCGGTGGTTTGCGATCATCGCCGGAGGCGTCTTCGTCCTGCTCGGTCTGTGGCTCGTGGTGATGCTGCCACGAGTGCTCCGGACCCGCCGCTACACCTTCACCGCGGCGGGCCTGGAAGGCCAGTCCTCCAGCGGCAGCCCCTTCTCCCTGCCCTGGTCGGCGGTGGCGTCGATCGCCATCCAGGCACACCGGCACCGCAGCCTGGGGGAAACGCTGCTTGCTCGACGCTTCCGGTCCCGCACCACCGCCTACCTGAGGATCAGCACGTACCGAGGTGCCGATCGGGGTGGTGAGAGCACCACGCTGACGATGGCCATCCCGTTCTGGAACAGTCCCGAGCTGATCGACTCGATGGCCTACGGCTGCCGGACGTTCGCCGGAGCGAAGTTCCAGGGAGTGGTCCTGCTGTGACCGGGCGGTGCCTGGGCCACATCGGGTGTCACACGTTCGCCAGGGCACGTTTCGCCAGTGTGGAGGAGCTCTGGCCGGTACGACCACGACGGCGGCTGCGTTCGGGCTGTCAGGACTGCAGGTCCGCCAGCTCCCGCTGCAGGTTCGCCTGTGCCGGACGTTCCCAGCGGGCAGCTGCTGCCGGTGTAGTGAACAGCGGTCGCCGGTCCAGCAGGTGCTGCAGGACGGCGGACCTTCCGGTGCGCCAGTCGGGTTCGCTGACGTGGGCGTACTCTGCGCGCACCTGCTCCTGGTACCGGGCGTAGCCAGCTGGTTCGCGACCGAGCACGGCCAGGTCGGCATCGCAGAGCAGGGCGCCGGAACGGTCCGCCAGTGCAGGGGAGTGGTCCCGGGTGAGCAGCACCAGCCGCACCACCTCGGCTACCTCGGCGGCCGCCATGCCGACCTTCTGCAGTGAGTGCTCGGCGAGCTCGGCGGACGCCTCCTCGTCCGCGCCAGCGGCACCGGTGTAGACCGCGTCGTGGAACCAGGCTGCCAGCTGGACCACCGGTGGTGGCACAGTGGGCGCGCACAGCAGGTCGAGCGTGCTCAGCACGTCCAGCAGGTGCGCGGTCGTGTGGTAGCGGCGTTGCTGCTCGCTCCATCGGTCGAGCAGCTGCGTACCCAGCTCCGGGTGCCCAGGCAGCAGGTGTGCCCACCGCTGGCCCAGGACCGCGCGGGCCCGGTGCGGCCGCTCCCGAGCTGGTAGCCGTAACCCGCTTCGGCGCAGCCGCCGGATGAGCTCACCGGCACTGACCGGCTGCGCCCCTAGCTGCACGAGCTCCTCGTGACGCTCTGCGGGAACGTCGTAGTGGTCCTGGTCGAAAGCACGCTCCGCCAGCCCGGCGGCGGTGGCGAACCGGTGCAGCTCGGCCAAGGTGTGGTCGGAGACCAGGTGCGAGAAGCGCGTCCGGTGCGCCGGCCACATCGGCGGATCGATGAGGATCACGCCTCCGAGCGTATCCGGCCATCGCGCCAGCCAGCGCACCAGGGTGCACCAGGCTGCGGCCAGCAGGCGACGGTGCTGCACCCAGCAGACACCAGGGCCCCGCACTGCCGCACCGGCTGCCCGCACCGCCTCAACGGCTGAACATGCGCAGGTTGTTCGACTCCACGTCCGCGTACTGCCGGGCACTGGCGTCCAGTGCGTGCGAGATGTTGTCCAGGGATGCCTCCACCTGGCGTTGCGTCGCGCGCCAGTCGGTGATCAGACCACTGAACGCGTTCGAGGCACCACCGCGCCAGGATGACTGCAGCGCGGTCAGGTGACGCATCATGTTCGTCACCTCGGTGTTGATGGCACTGGCAGAGGTGCGAGCGGCAGCACCGGCACGGGCGACCTCGGCGCTGTCGACTTCGAATCGGGGCATGATCTCTCCTTGGTCGGTGCCGTGCCCGGTGCACGGCTGATGTCCGCGACGCTAGGCGTGGTGCGGTGAGGCTGCCGTCCAGCCGGGGCGGGGTGTGGACAGCGGGGCACGAACGGCGCGGGCACCACCGGCTGCGCCCGATGCCTGGGCCGGAGCGGGCCCGGTAGGTCAGCTGTCGTCGCGGGGGCGGCGCTTGATCGCAGGCATCTTCGGCGGACGACTCAGCGACGAGGTCTCGTCGAAGTCCTCGGTCTCGCCCTCGACCCCCTCGTTCGCACCGGTGTCCCCGACC
>Ga0209487_1002815_pt1 | contig 13926 bp, 14 predicted proteins | sample Poulit2012_FD_187524 | JGI IMG/M metagenome (GOLD analysis project Ga0209487, IMG submission 187524) | Agricultural soil microbial communities from Georgia to study Nitrogen management - Poultry litter 2012 (SPAdes) (version 2) | ecosystem: Environmental > Terrestrial > Soil > Agricultural land... | reverse complement strand
GGCACTTCCCGGCCGGTCGCGGTGGACGTGGTGGCTCGGCACAGTCATTGCCGTGTGCATCAGTGTGGAGAACGTGCTCATCGTGCTCCAGATCGTGCGGGGCTCCATGAGTCACTTCAACTTCCGTACCCCGTTCGATTCGACGGTGTTCGTCACGATGGGGATCGCCATCGTGCTGGTCTGGCTTGCGAACCTGTTCCTGGGCATCATCCTCGGAGTCCGCCCGCTGGCGAGCCCATCGCTGACTGCGGGGGTGCGTTGGGGAGTGGCGGTGTCGCTGGTGGGAATGGCGATGGCGTTCCTGATGACGGTCGGCGGTCTCGGTGTGATCGACGCGCCTGGAGGCGGGATCGAGGGCGCGCACACCGTCGGGGCCCTCGATGGGGGGCCGGGTATGCCGGTGACCGGATGGAGCACGGTGGCAGGCGATCTTCGGGTGCCTCACTTCGTCGGCATCCACGCCCTTCAAGCGCTGCCACTCTTCACGCTGTTCCTCGCGAGGCTTGCGGGCCGTCTCCCGCTCATCCGCGGGGAGCGCACGCGTGTGCGTCTCGCTCACATCGCCGGCCCGACCGCACTCGGGGTCGTCGTCCTGCTGACCTGGCAGGCCGCACGCGGTCAGTCAGTCGCCCAACCGGACGCCGCCACGATCGTCACAGCCTCGGCGCTCCTCACCACAGCGGCGGCATCCGTTGCGTGGGTGCTCTGGCGAGAGACAAAGCGACGAGTGGACGTCCTCGTCCCTTCCGCTGACGCCGCCGAATACGGTCGGGCACCATTTGCCTGGGTGCATACGGAGTCGCACGCGCCTGCGCATCATCCGCGGGAGCCGTCACGCCCTCCAGGACAGGCCGTACCGAATCAGGAAGAGCACGGCTGCGACGAGGACGAACCCCATAGGGGATCCGCCCATGACCGGTCCGGCCCATCGGCTCGTCTTGACGTCCCGCTCGTGTAGCGAAGGTACCAGCAGCGCCAGGGCCGCGACTTGAATGAGGCCGAGGGCGGCATCACCGATGTCCTCCATGTGGTGTCAGGTGGCCGCGGTGGTCGAGTCATCTGTGGCGAGAATGGCTTCGAGGGCTTTCCGGTGCCCTGCATAGGCGGCTCTGCCCGCCTCAGTCAGCGACAGCATGAGGCGGGATCTGCCGGATCTGACGAACTGCTCTTCGGAGAGGTAGCCGGCCCCGGTCAACTGGGCGAGATGTTTGCTCAGCGCGGATTTCGATAGCTCGGTGCGGGCTTGGATCTCGGCGAACTCGATGCCTTCGGCCTGAGAGAGCATCGCGCAGATCCGCAGTCGGTGCGGGGCGTGAATGATCGGATCGAAACGCGCTTCATCCATGACGGTGCTTCTGCCGGTATGCCCTGCCAGCAATCACCAGGAGTATGGCAAAAGCTGCTCCGGATGCGATCCACACCCAGGGCCCGATGATCCCGTCGAGGACGAATGCCGCGATGGGGAAGACCAGGGCGGTGAGCCCACTAAGGATTGTCGGGACCCACTTGACGCGAACGCCCTTGTAGCCGGGCTGGCTGAAACTGTACTTCCCGATCAGGCCTCCCACGGTGACTGCCAAGCCCAGACTGAGCACTCCGATGAGAACGCGCACGAGCCCTGACGGGTCCGCGATCGCGTTGAGGGCGAACAAGGAGAACACAATGCCTGCCACAACCGGGAAGTACCAGCCGGGAACCGGGCGATTGACGGTGGCGTCCTCTTCATCCTGGGCGGCTGTGAGGGCGTCGCGGGCTTCTTCTGGAGTCGGTAGCGACTCAGCATGATCAGTTTCCATAAGGGCAACACTAACACATGTTGCCACCTTGGAAACAGTCCCTAGGATCCGGCCCTCGTGGAGAGAGCCGAGTGGCCGAATCGCGGGCACAATGGTCTTCAGGCCGAACCACGCGCCCAGGAAGTGCAGGATCAAACCCACGGCCACGAGCGGTGCGGGAGAGGGGCCGACATCGCATCCGTCTGGGCCCCGTCCATCTGGCCGTCGTCGCCCGTCGTACGCGTCTGGCGGCAACGGGGCACCGGCCGCGCTGGCCGCTGGCTCGTCGCCAGACTGCGGTCGCTGCGCGTGAGCATCGGCCGGGACGTCCCCGCGGAGTCACTGCCGTGACCGTTCGTGCCCCTCTCGCAGACATCACCGAATGAGACAGGGAACGAACGCCTCTCCGATCTCTATAACATGCGTGTTATATGCATTCCATGAATGGCTTGCGCGACCACGACTGACGACGCCGTGCGGCGCGAGCGCCACGGACCCGGCCTACGCCGCCGAGGCCGGCCGCCTGGCGCTGGCGGACGCCGTGAGCGTCATCGTCGTCCGGTACCGGGCCGAGCGCGGCCTGACCCAGACGGCGTTCGCCGCGATGCTGGGCTGGAAGCAGCCGCACGTCGCCCGGCTCGAGCGCGGCGACGTCACGCCGTCGCTGGAGACGCTCGAGCGCCTGGCGCGCGCCGGCATCATCGAGGTCCACGTTCAGCGCCAGGGTACGGTCGTTCAGGGGCTGGACTGACTCGACGTCGGAGGTGCTGGGCGTCAGGCGATGCAGATACGAGCGTCGCCCACGACAGAGCTGACGGACAGCTGAGCGCCCACGGCCTCGAGGTAGGTCCTCAAGGTCCCGAGCCTCACGCCGTCGAGGTCGCCGTCATCGGTGCTGGCGCATTTGACGAGGGCATTGAGGTACTCCTCACGAGCCTTGGGATGTTCGCTCCAGTCGAGGGTCACCTGCGCCGCTGGGCGAGGAGGGCTCGGCCCATCGCACGGGTCTCGCGGCCCTGTTCACCCGATAGCCGATCCGTGAGTGGAACAGACGGGACGTCCAGCTTCGACGAGCTGCACGCGAACCGAGGAAGTCTCGGTCTGAGACGGACGATAACCGGACGGCTGCGTACGCCACGCTCACTCGGCCAGGAAGTCGTGAACCGCGTCCAAGAGGGGCAGTCGCGAAGGGCCGAGCCATGCGAAATGATTCCATGCACCGGTCTCGACCAGGTGACTGTCCGGGATCGTGCGAAGGAAATCCTCAGCGTGCGTGAAGGCGACTCCGCCGTCCTGCCGAGACGAGGTCATCAGCGTAGGGCACGGCACTGATCGCAGCACCGCTTCCCGATAGGCCGACCTATCCGCGGATGCCTGACGCAGATCGTTGACGAAACCCGATCCGGACTCCATCCGCGAAAACGTATCCCGTGCTGCGGCCCGATCTGCTGATGTCCACCCTCCCCACCACTGCTTGAGCGGCAGCTTCGACAGCGATGCCATCATCGCGCGAAGTCCCTTGTCCGTCGACGTGAGGGCACGCACGGTACGCCACGTGAGTCGCTGCGAGCGTGGCCCGAAAGCGATCGGCGCAACGAAGCGTTCCAAGGGAGTGTCCGGGTAGGGCAAAGTTGAAGGCGCGCAACTGTGCAGGACGAGTCGCGGAGCGAGGTACGGCAGGCGGGCTGCAACGTGGACGGCCTGCAAGCCGCCGAAACTCAGCCCGACGGTTGCGGCTGCCGAAGTGATCCCGAGTGACTCACACACCTCGGCGATCGCTGGCACGAACTCCGCGGCGGTCAGCTGCCCAACGTCGGTCAGACCATAGCCGGGGCGCGAGAAGACCAACGGACGATAGCCGAGCTCAGTGTAGAGGTCGGTGCCAAGCGGAGTCGCCGCAGTCGTGTGGCCGCCGGGGAAGAACAGAACAACCTCCCCCGTGGCAGCGGTGAGCGCGACCTCCACTGGCCCGAGTGTGGTTTCCACAATGCGCGTTCCCATGTTCAGTGCCTCCGGGTCGAGGTCGAGAGCGGTGACGGCAGCGCCGCCTACTAGCAGCCGTTCGACGATGTCACAACCGACTCCGCGGCCGCCACCGGCGTCAGGTTGCGCACTCTCCGGGCGCGGCGGGGTTGTTGGTGGGGGGAAGATTCCTCCGTGGGGCGGGTCTCTCGTTCCATGTCCGACCTTCTTCGCGTGCCGTCTCGGTCCCGTGCTGGTGCTCGACCCGAGGAGGACTGCCGTCCCGTCACGCGGTCATTGTCAATTGCGTATGCAGGACGCTATCATGTAGTGGATGGTCGATCAAACCGCACCACAGCAATCGCCGGAACCAGGTCTGGCACTCTCGCGTTTGTGGGATGCCCCCGCGGCCCACGGGGCCCCCCGACCAGGGCCGCGACCGCGACTCTCGTTGTCGGCGATCGTCGATGCAGCGGTCGCGGCGGCACGCGCCGAGGGGTTGTCGGCCGTCACCATGGCGCGGGTGGCGCAGGACGCGGGGTGCGCGAAGATGGCGCTCTACCGTCACGTCAGCGGCCACCGCGATCTGCTCTCGGCCATGCTTGATGACACGCTCGGGGGACCCCCGAAGGCGGTCGGCTCGTGGCGCGAGCGGTTCTTGACGCTGTGGGAGGCCCTGCTCGATGTGTACGCCCGCGATCCGTGGCTGCTTGAGCTGCCGAGCGATACCCCGGGCCTGACTCCGCGCAACGTTGCGTGGATCGATACCGCGCTGAGCCTGTTCGCCGGCAGCACCCTGCCGACCGCCGAGCGACTGAACACGGTGCTGCTGATCACCGAGAACATCCGTTTCGAAGCTCGCCGACGTCGGGCTGGCAGCGACAGTGTCAACGACCTCGCTCACCTGTTCTCCTCGGCCTCGCGGGCTAGTGGGGATCTGCCCGCCGAGCAGTTCCCCCACCTCGTCGCGGTCGCTGGATCCGCGCCCTCTGGGGGCGAGGCACCGTCGAGGGGACCCGATCACGTCCGCGACCTGATACTTCGATCTATCGCGGCCTACTTCCCCGAAAAGGGTGCCCCGTGAGCGCCGCGACCCCGCTGCGCGTCCTGTTCGCGCCGGAGACCTTCAATCTCGGGGAGACCACCCGGGCGGTCGAGGTGGCCAAAGCCGTCGAGGCCGCGGGCGGCGAGGTGCTGTTCATGGGGTACTCGCGACGCTTCGCCGATTACGTTCGCGAGGCAGGTTTCACCCTGATACGCCTCGACCCCGAGCTCAGCGAGCGGGACGCCGATCAGCTCATCGCAGTGGACCAGGGACGCTCGCTGCGCCACCCGTTCACCACGGACATCGTGCGACGCCGCGTGGCGAGTGAACGCGCACTCATCGAGTGCTGGGGACCGCGGTGCATCGTCATCGGCACGACCCTCACGATGTTCATCTCGGCGCGTGCCAGCCGAGTCCCGCTGGCGTACGTCCGTCCCTACGCCATGAGCCGGGGCCACTTGATGCAGATGGTGACGTTCCCTCTGGTCCCGGGCAACGGACCGGTCGCCTCGCGCGTGAACCGGGCGATGGGCCGGCTGGTGGGTCGGGTGGTCCGGTCGCTGCGGTGGAAGCCCCGCTCCTTCCGTCGCGTCGCCGCCGAACACGGCGTTCGGCTGCCGCCCCGCACGATCGAGGCCCTCGACGCCGACCTGAACCTCATCGCCTCTCTGTTCCCCGTTCTCGACCAACGACCGCTGGCCACGGGAGAGGTCGCGGTCGGCCCGGTGTACGCACGCGCGGTCGAGCAGTTGCCCGAACCGTTGCGCCGACTCGCCGACATCGATCGCCCAGTGGTGTACGTCGGACTGGGATCATCCGCGGGGCGACGACTCGCGCTCCTTGTCCTGGAGCAGCTCTCGGCCCTGGACATCGAGGTCGTGTCGAGCGCAGGGAAATACCTCACCACGCGCGACCGCGCGGCTCTTCCGACGAACGTACAGGTCTACGACTTCCTCCCGGCGCACCTCCTCGCCGGGAGCATCGACGCCTCGGTGATCCACGGAGGTGAAGGTACCGTGCAAACCGCTTGCGCCTCCGGGTCACCCTTCGCCGGCGTCGGCCTGCAGGCGGAACAGCGTCTCAATCTGGACGAGTGCGTCCGCTACGGCAACGCGATCCGCTTCACCGAACATGACCTCCGCCGGGGAGAGCTGCCGGGCATCGTGGACCGGCTCCTGCACGATGCTCCGTTGCGTCGCGCCGCTCGCGCGGTGCGGAATCTGTCGCAACCGGTCGGTGCCCCTCGGAGCGCCGACCTGATCATCGACCTCGCTCGAAAGGGCGATCGTGAGTGACGGAGGAGACCGGGGCGTAGCGCGACCGACACCGGGGTGGGTGCTGCTCCTTGCCACGATCACATGGATCGTGCTGTGGTACCTCACCCCCGGTCTGCATCCTCACGGTCTCGGACGCCTCGCGACCGGCCCGGTCGCGGCGATCCTGATCGAGACGGTCGCGGCATTCGTCATCGTCGTCGCGATCTTCCTGCGCCATGGCCGCTACAACCGGCTCCTGTTCGCGCGGTCGAAGCAGGTAGGTATCTACCTGTTGCCCGCGGTTCTCGCCCTCGCCCTGCCGTTCCACTACGCACTGCCGCTTCCGCTGCTCGTCTACATGGTCTGGATGACCGTCTCGGTCTTCTGGCAGGATTACCTGACTTTCGGGCTGCTCCAGAGCTACCTCGGTGAACGACTGCCGAGCTGGGCGACGACACCCATCGTGGCGACCGCGTTCTACCTGGGGCATGCGTTCCTGCTTCCCGATCGGTTTGCGCCACCTCATTGGCTCCCCGCGCTCGGTATCCTCGGGATGGGGTTGGCCTGCGCGCTCGTCCGAGCACGGCTGCGAACACTTCACGCCGTCCTGGCGCTTCATCTGGCCTTCTACTTCGTCCTCGCATGAATCGAGGTCGACTTTCGCGGGTGCGTCGAGCGGCGTCGAGAACGACGCCTCCGAGGAAGATCGCGACAGGGACCAGCCGACCGAGGAGCGGTCGCCACTCGTCCCACCGGCCGGACTTCACAGTTCGTAGCATCCGGAGCGCGTTCTGACCCGTTTCCGCGACTAGTGAGGAGTCGGTCGGCGTGTTTAGCGATCAGACCCCTCAAGCCGGCAGATTCCACCAGGTTTCATGGTCGCGATCAGCCCGGCGGTGGCGACCATATCGTCATCCAACTCAGCGGAAGACCTGTGCAAGACTTGCACTACGGGTGTTCCGTTTCTTGTGCGAGCTGGACTGTCTACAAGCCCTATTTTCGCGGGTCACAGGAGCATTCGGCCGTCATGACCCACCAACCTCAGCAATCAGGTCGGCGGGTCCGGGCTGAGGCTCATCGAGCGCAGGTAACCCGGTGTCCTTCTTGAGGAGGGCGTAGGGGAATGATCTGCCGAAGACGATCCAGCCTTCGGCTTCCAGGGCGGCAACTTTCTTAGCGCCGGTGACGCGGCGATGCTCCCACTGGGTCTTCGAGCGCACCACATGGTGATGGGAGATCCCGAAGTCCACGCTGTGCCAGCCGTAGCGTCCGGCGAGGTTCAGCTCCTCCATCTCGTCGAGCAGGCCGACCGGGCCCAGGAATCGCTCGTCGGGGTGGAGATCGTGCGCGGGGAGGTTCTTCGGCGGGGCGAAACGTTTCTGCGCTGCCTGTTTCGAAATCCCGAGGGTCTTGCCCACCTCGGTCCAGGTAGCACCTGCCCCCCGCGCGGTCAGCACACTCATCTGGAGCAGCTGCCGAGCCTGTGCCTCGATCTCCTGTGCGCTTTTCACCACCCCAAGGAGGTCGGCGACGTTCTCTGGCTCGGGTACACGGCTCAAGGAAGCGAGCACTTCCTGCAGTTTGACCCGTGCCGAGTTCCTATTCGTGGTCTCCGCGCTCATTGCGCGTCGTCCCTCGGCAGAGTCTTGGAGGGCGTCCACTCGTTGCGTGCCTGGCGCGGACGCTTGCCCCACCAAGCCAGGTAGGAGCCAACGCCGACACACCCCACGATGGCCACCGACGTGGCGATCTGCGCCCAGGCGGCGTCTGGCAGGAGATCGAAGATCACCAGCAAGCCGAGGAAGCTCGGGATGAATAGCAGGACGAGTCCGACGGTGTAACTAGCGGGAGCCTTTTTGCCATCTATCATTCGTCAACCGTAGGTTGACCATCGCAGTGCCGTCAACCATCGGCTGACGAAACTCAGCGCGGTCGTATGACCCCCTGGGCTTCTAGAGGCCGAGCATCTGGGCGACTCACGGGAAGAGGCAAGGGACAAGAAGCCTCCGAGCCGCAGATGCGCTGCAGGCACGCTGTCAAGAGTTCTTAACCTAAAGGTTCGTCCGAGTTCACAGGCCCGAAGGCCATCGGTCGGCGAAGTGGTGGAATAGCGTCATCTCACTGACGCCCGTGCGCTCGGCGATGCGGGCGGTGGGGCATCGCGTCGTAGCCGTGGGCGACGAAGAGCTCCAGCGCGGCCTCGCGCAGAGCGGCGTGGGTATGTTTCCAGCGGGGCATGCTCGCGTTGTTAGTGACTAACAGAAGCGTGTCAAGGGTTCCTACCCTCGGAAACTCCGAAGCGCCAGAAAAGGAGACGGAGAGCGCTATGCGCCTGCTGCGGGAGCACGCCGTTGCCAAGCGTGGAGAGCTGTTGCGCGGGTTGCAGCGCGTCAATCGCGGCGGCCATGTGCGACCACAAGCCGGACCGGGTGCCGGGCGCGAGGCCTGCCTGCTTGCCAACTGTCGACACGTCCTGACAGGGGAACCCGCCGCAGAGGATGTCCACTGGTGGCACTCTGCTCCAGTTGACGGTGGTGATGTCGCCGAGGTTCGGGGCGTCTGGCCAGTGGCGGGAGAAGACGCGGGCGACGGGTCCGTTTATCTCGGAGAACCAGGTGGTCTCGGCGTTGAAGACGTGCTCGACGGTGAGGTCGAGTCCGCCGTACCCGGAGAACAGCGACCCAACCCGAAGGCGCCCGCAAGGGGAGGTGATGTGGTCGTGCATGAGGGCTCCGGCAGTTCGGTGGCTCCGGACCCGAACCCCTTCTGGAGTCCATCGCCGGGCTGATCACCTGCCAGGTGCACCGACCCCAGCCAGCCACCACCCGAACTTGCACGGCGATCTCCATGAAGCCCGCCCAACGCCAATCGCCAATGAGCTCGATCCACGTCTCGTTCCATTTCGCTCGCAGAGCTGCCACGCCTCTTGCAGGTCGAGGTAGAGACGCTGTCAACCAGAGTTGACGTAGGTGTCAAGAGCGGGTGACTCCGAGCGTGCTCGGCTTGGTTGCCGGGCGCTCACCTGACTGTCACGAAGGAGGCAGTGGTGACGGTCTCGATGCGGGTCATGTCGGCTGGCGACGGCTACAAGTACCTGCTGCGCACGGTCGCTGCGGCCGATGGTGATCGGTCGCTTTCGACCCCTCTCACGCGTTACTACGCCGAGGCGGGCACACCACCAGGCCAGTGGCTTGGGTCGGGGGTGGCCTCCCTCGGCACGGGCCGACTTGCCGTGGGTGATCGGGTGTCGGAGGCCCAGCTCCAGCTCTTGATGGGTATGGGCCGTGACCCGCTCACCGGCGACCCGCTCGGTCTGGCGTTCCCGGCCTACAAGTCCCCGGCAGAGCGGATCGAAGCCCGCGTGGCTGGCCTCGACCCTGCGATGAGTCCTGGCGCGAAAGGTGAGACGGTCGCGCAGATCGAAGCTGAGGAGAGGGAGCGTGGGACGCGGCGGGCGGTTGCGGGGTTCGACTTCACTTTCTCGATTCCGAAGTCCGCGTCGGCACTGTGGGCGGTCTCTGATGCCGGGACGCAGGCGTTGATCGGTGAGGCGCATCATGCGGCGGTTGCGGAGGTGGTTGCGTTCATGGAGCGGGAGGTTGCAGCCACCCGTACCGGCGCAACCGCCGGCGACGGAGCTGTGGCGCAGGTCGATGTCACCGGGTTGGTAGCCACGGCGTTCGATCACTTCGATTCCCGTGCCGGCGACCCCCACCTGCACACGCACGTTGTCGTCTCCAACAAGGTCCAGACCGTCTTGGATGGGAAGTGGCGCAGCGTGGATGGGCGGCCGATGCACGCCGCGGTGGTCGCCCTCTCGGAGTTGCACGAGGCGGTGTTCGCTGATCACATGACCCGCACCTTCGGCGTCGAATGGGAGGCACGTGACAGGGGCCGGGACCGGAACCCGGCGTGGGCGATCACCGGTGTGCCGGAAGAGTTGGTTCAGGCGTTCTCTACCCGCGCCCGGCACATCGACACCGAGACCGACCGTCTCATCGCCGAGTACGTCGACAAGCGCGGACGGCGGCCGTCATCGGCGACGATCATGAAGTTGCGTGCCCGAGCCACCCTGGCCACACGCCCCGACAAGGAGGTCCGTTCGCTGGCGGACCTCACGGAGCGGTGGCGCACCCGCGCCACCGGTCTACTCGGTCAGGACGCCACTACATGGGCACGCGCCGTCACTGACAACGAGACGCCCTTACTGCTGCGAGCCGACGACGTCCCACTCGGCGTGGTGGCCGAACTCGGGGCCGCGGTGGTCGAGGTCGTCGGTGAGAAGCGTTCGACCTGGCGCCGTTGGAACCTGATGGCGGAGGCATCCCGGCAGACGATGGACTGGCGCTTCGCCTCCATGCAGGACCGGGAGGCGATCGTCGGCATGGTCGCCGATGCCGCCGAGAACGCGTCGCTGCGTCTCACTCCGTCCGACCTCGCCACGAGCCCGGCAGCGTTCCGGCGCGTTGACGGCACCAGTGTGTTCCGGCCCAAGCACTCCACCGTGTTCTCCTCCGAACTGTTGCTCGCGGCCGAGGACCGGCTGCTCGACCGGTCCCGCACTATCACCGCACCAGCGGTCCCGGTCGGCACGGTGGAAACGATCACCTCCCGCGCCGATGCCGAGGGACGAATACTCGGCGAGGACCAGGCCGAGGCCTTGATGAAGATCGCCGCCTCCGGGCGGATGCTCGACGTGCTCGTCGGCCCGGCCGGTGCGGGCAAGACCACGGCTATGTGGGCGTTGCGGAGGATGTGGGAGACGGAACACGGTTACGGGTCCGTGGTCGGGCTGGCCCCCTCCGCAGTGGCAGCGCAGGTCCTCGCTGATGACCTTGGCATCGCGACGGAGAACACCGCGAAATGGTGGCAGAACCACCTCGTCCACGGCACGACGTTCAAGGCGGGGCAGCTCGTCATCATCGACGAAGCATCCCTGGCAGGCACCCTGTCCCTGGACCGGATCACGCACCTTGCGGAGCAGGCGGGTGCGAAGGGGCTGCTGGTTGGTGACTTCGCGCAGCTCCAGTCCGTGGATGCCGGTGGCGCATTCGGGCTGCTCGTCAACGACCGCGACGATGCGCCCGAGCTGGTCGACGTCCACCGCTTCACGAACGCCTGGGAAAAGATCGCATCCCTTGGGCTACGGCATGGACGTACTGAGGTGATCGACACCTACCTCGACCACGACCGTATCCACGAGGGCGACGCCGAGGCGATGACCGATGCCGCTTACGGCGCCTGGCGCGCCGACCGCAACGCCGGGGCAGTGTCAGTGCTGATCGCCGAGACCCGCGACGACGTGACCACCCTCAACACCCGTGCCCGCGCGGACCTGATCCTCGACGGCACCCTCACACCCGGCCGCGAGGTCGAGCTGAACGACGGCACCACCGCCGGAGTGGGGGACACGGTCATCACCCGTCGCAACGACCGGCGCCTTCGCAACGGCAAGGACTGGGCCCGCAACGGCGACACCTGGATTATCAAGGACGTGCGCGACGATGGCTCGGTCACGATCCGCCCCAGCGGGCGCAGGTTCGGCGGGTCGATCGTGCTGCCCGCGTCGTATGTAACCGAGCATGTCGATCTTGGGTACGCCGTCACCGCACACCGCGCTCAGGGTGTCACGGTCGACACCACACATGCCCTGGTGGAGCCGACGACCACGCGGGAGAACTTCTATGTCGCCATGACCCGCGGCAGGCACTCCAACCGCGCGTATGTGGTCCTGGACCGCGCGGACGATGCCCACGCCGAGCCCCATCCCGGCGACAATCCCGACGCCACCGCCCGGAGCGTGCTCTACGGCATCCTCCAGCACGTCGGCGCGGCGCTGTCCGCCCATGAGACCATCACCGCTGAACACGAGCAGTGGGGCGCGATCGCCCAACTCGCGGCCGAGTACGAGACCATCGCTGCCGCAGCCCAACGCGACCGCTGGGCAACTTTGATCCGGTCCTCCGGCCTCACCGAGAGCCAGGCCGACGCCGCGGCGGACTCGGAGGCGTTCGGAGCGCTCACCGCCGAGCTGCGCCGCGCCGAGGCCAACCACCACGATATGGGCCGTCTGCTCCCGCGCCTGATCGCGGCCCGCGGGTTCGATGACGCAGACGACATTGCCTCCGTCCTGCACCACAGGGTCGCCCGCGCCACAGCACGTCCCGCGGGTTCGGGCCGCACCCGGACGGCACCGCGGCTGATCGCCGGACTCGTCCCCGCAGCGCGAGGGCAGATGACCGCTGACATGCGCCGCGCCCTCGACGAACGTCACCAACTCATTGAGCAACGAGCCACCGCCGTCCTGGATACCGCCCTCACCGACCAAGAGCCCTGGGCTACCCGGCTCGGCGCGGTGCCGGAAGGAGAGAAGGAAGCGCAGACGTGGCGGCGCGAAGCGAGAGTCGTGGCCGCCTACCGCGACCATTATCAGATCACCGGCAGTCACCCCCTCGGCCCCGAACCCGACACCACGGCGCAGAAGATCGACCACGCCCGCGCCGATGCTGCCCTCCAACGTGCCCAAGCCATCACGCGGCCCCGGCAGGATGGGCCGCGACCGGTCGGACGCGATCAGGTCGGTCCCCGGCTGTGAGCACTTTCAGATGTCAGAGATCGGGCGTATCGTGAAAGTCAGGCAGGTAACTTCTCAAACTCGACCGTACGCGGTCGGTCCGGCTTCGGGCCCTTCTCAACGCACTGCCTCCTCAGATGAGACGTGCGATTGAGAGGAGCCGATCATGTTCCGCCTCCTGCTGGCAGGAAGCATCCGTGTCCGGAATTTCCTGCGCTGCTACATGCCCACCAACATCCTTGCTGACGCGATCCGCACCAGACGCGGCATGAAGTGGGGACCGGTAGCGATGCTGCTGGCGATCCCATACTTCGCCGCTGCCGTGTGGCTCGCCGGGCTTATCGATCAGGGCGCGCCGGGCTGGCTGCACCTGTTCGTCCTGCTGACGGTGTGGTCGGGGTTGAAGATGCTCTGGCTCGGACCCGCCAGTATCGCCTGGCTCCTCCGAGCCCGCCTCGGTGAAGCCGGTGCACGCCGGCGACAGCGACGAGCCGCCCCACGAGAGGCCAACGATGCACCTGAAAGGGACGGGTCCGAGTTGGCGAGGGTGGTCTGAGACGTTCAGTGAGCGCAGCGGTCGGGTAACCCGCGCATGCCAGCGTCTATCGCGATAGACCGGAAGATGGGGCATCCGTCCGAACTCACTGAATCCGGGCCGGTACAGCCGGGAGTCTTACGATCACCTCTTGACGGCTAATTCAGCAGCGCGACGACCATCATCGGCCTCGACGTCCTTTGCCGCCAGCGAGGTGAGCTACAGGTCCGTCAGATCGTGGCGGGACGGCGACCGCGTCGGCGGATCGTTCCGCCACAGGCCACGACCGCAGAGCGCACGGTCTCATCGCCGACCACCAGTTCTGCCGCGACCTCTTCGAGCGTCATGCCGTGCTCGTACAACCGTGCAGCCTCCAGGCGCCCGGACTCATCCAGACCGCGGCGGCGCACCGCTACGCCTGCTTGAGAAGCGAGTCGGTGCACCGTCGTGCGATGTATCCCGAACCGCCGCACCAACTCCTCAATAGGCACACCCTTGGCGTACTCGTCGGCCAACGCAGCGCGATTCGGGACACTCAAACGGGTTAGAGTCCGGGGCGAATTTTCCGCCACCGGACCGCGCACATCCTCGATACGCTGACGCTCAGGACGCGACGCCGAACGCCGTGTTCCCCGCAGGACCCGGCGAATCAAGGTCATCAACGGCTTGCGCGGGTTTGAGAACCACCCAGCGAGGTGCGCTCTCCGGACACCGGCCTCACAATGCGAATTCGTCAGACGGCCGTCGACTCCTCCGACTTCCCTCATGCTTCGAGGCAC
>Ga0209487_1002814_pt1 | contig 13927 bp, 10 predicted proteins | sample Poulit2012_FD_187524 | JGI IMG/M metagenome (GOLD analysis project Ga0209487, IMG submission 187524) | Agricultural soil microbial communities from Georgia to study Nitrogen management - Poultry litter 2012 (SPAdes) (version 2) | ecosystem: Environmental > Terrestrial > Soil > Agricultural land... | reverse complement strand
ATCTGATTTGTCAAATTAAGCGAGAAACCATATCTATTCCCTGGTGTTCTATAAAACACACAATTGGTGATTTGGTCATTTAATGACTTTCTTAAAATATTGTTTTTTCGTAAAGAAACACTTTGAAATAAAGGCTTGTGTAACTGGACGGAAATACATTTCCTTCTTTAAGTATTCTAATTACTCGACAGATAGATTCATAACCTCGATGAAGCCTTTTAGCAATCTGTCGGGCTGAGGGAGCTAGTCCAATGTATTCCTTTATGAATATGAGTTCCATTTAGGTAAATAGGTGTAGGATATAATATGTTTGATGCACTCACCTTATCTGTAGTAGGTTAATTTGAGTGTATCGTGGACATGTCCTTTTTGTGTCTTGCTTAATTTTACAAATCATAAATGAAAAAATCCTAAAATAAAAAGCGACTATCTGCCCGCTCAGTTTTAAAATAAGGAATTAAAGGTGATATGAGGATAACTTTGCTGAATAAGTAAGGTTAGGTATAGCTATGAAATCGAGACGACTCCATAAATATATATAAACAGACAGAAGTATTAGTTTCTGTCTGTTTTCACGCTTAGAATGAGTATGATTGGCCATCATCAGGTACTAAAATATTACCGGAGATCCCTTTTTCATTACTAAATCTATTTAATTTTTCCCTTGATAATGTCCAGTGATTGACAGCTTCCATATGGTTAGAAATAATTTTTGCGTTTGGTGCAGCCTTATACACTTCATAGATATCATCTTTCCCCATTACGAGCGAACCGCCCTCTAGGAATTGATTATCTCCGCCGGCTACAACGATGATTTCTGGCTTATGTGTTTCGATTGTCTCCTGAACAGCTTCATACCAAACAGTATCTCCAGCTAGATATAAAGTTTTTTCACTTGGGTGTTTGAAGACAACACCGCACACTTGACCAGCCATTTCTACGAGTGGGCCTCTTCCATGCTCGCCTTTTGTTTTAATGAATTGGATATCGCCAAACATTGTATCTTCTTTTAAGACCTCAACATTTGTAAAACCTGCATCTGTAATTACTTTCGCATCCTCATTATTTTGGACAAATAATTTAATGGTTTTTGGCAATGCTTCTATAGCAGCATCATCCCAGTGATCTAAATGTAGGTGAGTGACAATGACAGCATCAAGATCAGCAGTGATATTGTCAATAGATGTTGGTAAGCTAACCATAGGATTGTATTGATCCTGTCTTGGTGCATCGGGAAAACCTATTTGGGGTCCAAAAGGTGGGTAAGTACCTTTCTCTGCTAACATTGGGTCAATTAAAATTTTTTTCCCTGCATATTGAACTACGATTGTAGCATTTCTAATTTGTTGAATATCCATAATTACAACTCCTTTTATTTGATTCTTATATAGTATATACTGTTGTCAATCTACAATACATAGATGAAATCAAGTCTTTTTGCGGTTTGACTTGATTAATTAAGGGGTTGAAAAAATGCTAGATAACACGGATATGCGTATTTTAGATGAACTAACTAAAAATAGTCGTATAACGATGAAAGAGTTAGGTGAGAAAGTCCATATGACTGGACAAGCTACTTCAGATAGAGTTGAGAAATTAGAAGATAATGGAGTAATTGAGGAGTATACAATTAAGGTTAATAAAGTTAAGTTAGGGTATTATATTCATGCATTTATTACGATAATTACACAAAGCACTTATCATCACCCTTACCTGTCTTTTATAAAGGAAAGAGAACAATATGTATTGCATAACTATAAAATCAGTGGGGATGGCTGTTATATTCTTGAATGCAAGTTTCCATCAAATAAAGCATTAGATCGATTTTTGGAAGATCTAAACGAGTACGCTAATTATAAATTATCGATCGTAATTAATAAGAAGTAAAAATAGAAGCATCGAAATTAAGTGGTAATAGAGTGGTAGTACAAATCAAAAATATAGTAAGAGGTCACAATGATCGAAACTATTGATATGATCATTCTACAGGAAAGAAATAAACTTCTATATTAATATTGTCAGCAGTAGGTAAAGCATGTGTCTAATTTACTTTTAATACTTTAATGCTTGCAATATTTCTTCAGGATTAAACCCGGAAATCCATTTCCCGTCTATCTTGGTTTGTGGAACAGATAGTCTCTTCGTTTTCCCAATTAGTTTTAGCATTACAATGGGATTCATATCCACATTCACTTCTTTATAGGATATTTCCAAGGAATCTAGAAGGTTTTGAACCATTCCACATACTGGGCATAAAGTTGATGTATATAGTGTTACGGATTTATTCATTGATATCCCCCCATTTTAGTAACTTATCTCAATTGTAAAGTCAATTGCATATTTTTTCATTAAAAACCTGTGAGATAATCATTAAGGGGTCAGTCCCCCGCCATGGTAGTCCTTTATCACTGTAACGCGGCGGGGGACTGACCCCAGGCGTTTGTATTGACTTACTTAGGGTCAGGTTATAGGATAGGGGTGTAGGGTATATAGGGTCGGTAATCTAGACCTGTTCAAAGGGGGAAGGGATATGTCAGAAACTCCAAAGGAAACTGTTCAGCCACATAAACAACAACTTCTAAATCGTTTAAAACGGGTGGAAGGCCAAGTAAGAGGGGTTCACCAGATGGTTGAGAATGATCGTTATTGTGTGGATATTTTACATCAAATTAGTGCTGTTCAATCAGCTATGAATAAAGTCTCACTTGCTTTGCTAGAAGATCATACAAAACATTGTGTTGCAAATGCGATCAAAGGTAATGATGGTGAGGCAGCGATTAAGGAATTGATGGATGTTATGAAAACAATGACAAAATAAATAAAGTAGCGTATTTTTTTTTAATGTTTATATACATTACCAGGGTATGGTAGCTAGGGCGTTAAAAAATAGGAGGTATTCAAAATGAAAAAGATTGTAAAGGTGCAGGGGATGTCATGTGGGAATTGCGTGAATTCAATTGAAGGAAGTGTTGGTGAACTTACCGGTGTTTCTTCCGTAAAAGCAGAACTGGGAAGTGGTGAAGTTTCTGTCACATTTGACAACGAAAAAACGACATTCAATCAAATCATAGAGGTAATTGAAGACCAAGGATATGAGATTCTATCATAATTATCCATTCAAGTAAGAAGGGGGGATGTACACATAGACATCCCCTTGTTCACACCATATGGAAGGGTAATGAGCGGTGAAAAGATTGTGCCTTCTGGTATGATCATTATTTTTACACTAAATATACCCCCGCTAAGTATTGGAGGACGAATAAAATGGAAACAAAAGAAGTTGCCTTACAAATTAGTGGAATGACTTGTACGGCTTGTGCAGCAAGTATTGAAAAGGGACTCGAAAAAATAGAGGGCGTTGAACAAGCAAATGTGAATTTTGCTTTGGAGCGCACATCGGTTATCTATGATCCCGACCAAACGAATGCAGATGAATTTAAGAAAACAGTGGAAAGGCTTGGCTATGATGTTGTACAGGAAAAAGTTATCTTTGATGTTTCTGGTATGACCTGTGCTGCTTGTGCAACAAAGGTTGAAAAGGGAATTGGCAAAATGGATGGTGTAACTAATGCGAACGTTAACCTTCCATTAGAAACGGTAGCCGTTGAATATAATAATAACGAAGTGGATACGACTGATATGATGAATACCGTTAAAAAAATGGGGTATGATTTAAGATTAGCGCAAGATGACAAGGATAAAATGGATCACAAAGAGCAGGAAATTAAAAAGCAAGAAAAAACGTTTATCTTTTCGCTGATCCTGACGCTCCCCTTATTATGGACAATGGTTGCCCATTTTGAGTTTTTATCATTTATCTATATGCCTGACATTCTAATGAATCCATGGTTACAGCTTGCACTTGCAACACCTGTTCAATTCATTGTTGGTGCCCAATTTTATAAAGGAGCCTTCAATTCATTAAGAAACAAAAGTGCAAACATGGATGTCTTGGTTGCACTTGGTACAAGCGCGGCTTATTTCTACAGTCTTTATCTATCATTCGAATGGATGAATGCAGGACGTATCGGAACGCCTGAACTTTATTTTGAGGCAGCAGCTGTTATTATTACATTGATCGTACTTGGTAAATTATTTGAAGTTCGTGCAGTAGGAAAAACAAGTGAAGCAATTCAAAAATTGCTCGGTTTACAAGCGAAAACAGCCCGTGTTCTGAGGAATGGTGTCGAACAGGAGCTGCCGATTGAGGAAGTGGTAGCAGGTGATTCAATCCTCGTGAGACCGGGTGAAAAGATACCTGTAGACGGAGAGATTATGGATGGACGATCCGCAATTGATGAATCGATGATCACAGGTGAAAGTATTCCCATCGATAAAGTTGTCGGGGACCCAGTCATTGGCGCTACCATCAATGAAAATGGTTCATTGAAAGTAAAAGCGACCAAGGTAGGGAAAGATACAGCTCTAGCTCAAATCGTTACCGTCGTTGAAGAAGCACAAGGATCTAAAGCAGATATTCAACGGTTGGCAGACCGGATTTCTGGTGTTTTTGTCCCAATCGTCGTTCTGATTGCCATCGCTACTTTCCTTATTTGGTTCTTTATCGTAATGCCAGGGGATTTTCGTTCGGCACTCATTCCGACAATCTCGATTTTGGTTATTGCTTGTCCCTGTGCACTAGGATTAGCAACACCAACGTCAATTATGGCAGGTTCAGGCAGATCTGCTGAAATGGGTCTCTTATTTAAAGGTGGAGAACATTTGGAAAACACCCAGTCAATCGATACGGTCGTCTTGGATAAAACAGGAACCGTTACAAAGGGTGAACCCGCATTGACTGATATTATGGTTACGGAAGGCTTTGGTGAAGAGGAAGTTCTTCAATTGATTGGAACAGCTGAAAATCAATCGGAGCATCCATTGGCACAGGCGATTGTAAATGGTGTGAAAGAAAAAGGGATTACCCTCCTTGAAGCAACCGATTTCGAAGCATTACCAGGTTATGGCATACAAGCCAAAGTTGGGGATCGGGTAGTGTTAGTCGGAACAAGAAGATTAATGAAGGAACATAGGATTAAATTATTGGATTCGGAAGCAGGCATGGAGAAATTGGAGCAAGCTGGAAAAACAGCGATGCTCATTGCAGTGGACCACCAACTTGCAGGTGTCGTTGCCGTAGCTGATACCGTGAAAGATACATCAAAAGAGGCAATTGCGAGAATGCAAGATCTTGGACTGGAAGTCATTATGCTGACGGGGGACAATCAACGTACAGCAGAGGCGATTTCCGGACAAGTAGGCGTGTCCCATGTCATCGCGGAAGTATTGCCGGCACAAAAGAGTGATGAAATTGAAAAGCTTCAGAAACAAGGCAAGCAAGTAGCCATGGTTGGTGATGGCATTAATGATGCACCAGCACTAGCGACGGCGGATATCGGAATGGCTGTTGGAACGGGTACGGATATCGCCATCGAGGCAGCGGATATTACACTCATGCGAGGTGACTTAAATAGTGTAGCAGACGCCATAATCATGAGTCGCAAAACAATGCGAAATATTAAACAGAACCTATTCTTCGCATTCATATACAATACGATTGGGATCCCAATCGCAGCAATAGGTTTATTAGCCCCTTGGGTAGCGGGTGCGGCCATGGCATTTAGTTCCGTTTCCGTTGTATTGAATGCGTTGCGACTGCAGAAAGTTCGGATAAAGAATTAATTGTAAAATAGGGCATATCTCGATAAGCCCTATGCTTCCATACAAAAGACAAAAAGTAGCGTTGTGTACAGTGACTTGTACGCAACGCTACTTTTGATTAGAGGGTCAATCCCCCACCACTTTACAGTGATACAGCACTAGCATAGCGGGGGACTGACCCCTCTTTTAAAATATTATGGGGCATCTGTTAAGGTCCATTCAATGGTTGTGGAATATGGCGTATTTGTTCGGACATCAGATGCGATTGGATTTAGTTTAATGAGTATTCCCTCGTCTTTGTCCCATGATATATCCGTTTCTTGCTCCTCCCCGGTAACCCCTTGATGAATAAGAACCCCGTCTTTGAGTGACTGCTCTTTACCGTCTTGCATAAACACGAGTGAATCTTCATCAAGTCTATGACCATCTTCTGATGTTAAGGGCGATTCAGCCTTTGCGGTTACTTCCCACTCCGATCCTTGTTCGCGAGAATCGGTTACGTGGACCGACCAATCCGGATCATCTCTTGGGATCGTGATGATCTCCGATTCGACCATTGTCGGCTGAAATGTTAGTGCCTCGGGAACGTAGAATTCAAGCGTCGCTCCGATTATGTTGATGATTGCTAGGTCGCTTTCAAACCCGTATGAATCAAGCGTTTTTGCATACAATTCAGATCCTGCCTTGTATGGCGCATATTCATCTAATAAAATAGAGTATTCTCCAGTAGTGGCATCTGTGGTGGTCGTCCATGTCTTATCGTTCGCTTCATCTCTAATTTCAACTGTAACACCTGGTGTTGCCGTACCTGTAATGGTATCGTCTTGATCTGAGAGAGAATCAATGACTGGCTTTTGCAGTTCTTCCGCTGAAGATATTAATAGTCGTTTGATTTCACTCGTGTTTCTATTCGTAAATGTTTCTGCAAATGTTTTTCCGTTTTTCTCACCGTTGTCGGAAACGGATAAGGTTGATCCTGTTCCAGCCTCACCACTAGTGATAGTCCCCTCATTATCTTGGTTGAAATGCAGTTCGCCATCAAGGATACGAGGGAAAGAGCGGTATTTATTCCCCGATTCATTTTCAGTATTAGCTCCTTTATCCCAGAAGGAAACTTTACTCATCGTATGATTCAGTGATAATATCCCATTGACGTTAAGCAGACTGCCATGTCCCTTCCCTTCGCGATGATTTTGAATATCTAGTGTGGCATCCTGTGCTAAGGAAATCTTAGAATCGGCACCAGGTAGATTAATTAATGCTTCTCCCCGGCTTGTTGAATAGGTAGCTGCATGAACTTCAAACCTTGCCTTTTCCTCTAACTCAATAGAAGCCGTTGAATGATCTTCTACATTCATAATAGATGTCCTGTTTTTTGTCTCTAAACGTACAGCGGCATTTTCACCAACCGTTATGACTGGTGAGTTGTATAAATTGAATACTTCTTTTCTTCCCGTTGTTTTCCCTATGAATGCTGAATCATTTTCAAAAGTAATACTTTTTGCTTCAAATACTTCAAAATGACCTTTTGTTTGAAACTCGGACGTACCGGAAACGATGATATGTCCATTATTCATTCTTGCCACTTGCCCGTTTTGTATTCCATCAAAAGAGGTGTCTCGAAGGTGTAGGGAAGCTAAGGACGCTTCAGAAAAAAACACACTTGAATTTGTTCGGTCAAGTTGATCCGCTTTTATCGTTAAATCCTCAACTTGTACATCGAACTCATTTATGTTTATCCTTTCTCGATGGAAGTCAATGGTATGTTGATTACCCGAAATAATTTTATCGCCACGAACAGGATGTTCCTTCGTGAGACCAGAAGTTGAAAAGCTGGACGTGATGTTCATTTTCTTTATAGCTGGGTTGTCAAGCGCCGCAAGAAAATTGTCCCAATCTGATACATCTAAGGTTTCGTTAGCCGATACCTTAGATGCATCTTTTGCAGTGTGCCTAACGTCGTTATTGTTTATAGTATCATTTTTTTTCGACTGTTTTTCATCTGTCTTGTTTTGCTTATTCTCCTGATCACGTTTTGGAGCCTGATCAGTGGCATCAGCTTCGTTCTCGATTGTTTCTGCCGAGTGATCTTCTGTCTGTTCCTCTTCTAGTTGATCCTCTTCATTACGGCTTTTCTCCAATCCATTCTCATCTGACTTTTGCTCTTCTTGATCAGCTATTTCCTCTTCTTCCTCTTTTGGATCAACGGTTATATATATGTGATTGGATTGAACGGCTTCATTCTCATTTATTAGTAGATTATAAGAGGCGATTTCGATGTCTCCAACATCTGTCACCAACAGATTAATCGTAATGTCAGATTCTATTTCATCCATATCCCAATTGATGATCAACTTATTCGTATCTGTATCATAAACAATCTCATCTATTAAGGGATGGCTGAATTTGTCCTCATCCATGGTTATATTGTCTGGGAAGTCAATAGTAGATGTTTGTAGTTCTTTTTCGGCTTTTGTTATTTTCAATTGGAATGTGTCGCCAACAGATACATGCTGCGTGTCACCTATATCCAATACAGTCGGATCGTTTTGTGCAGCATGTATAGGAAATGTAGCGGATGGAGTGAATTGTCCAACTAAAAGAATGCCTAACACGAAGAGCATACCTATTTTCAAAGTAGATTTAATAAGAATCACCCATTTCATAGAAGTTTAATTTTAAAAAAATCCCCCATTACCAAAGAGGCGGCAAATAAAGGTAGTCACTCATTGTTTTTAGTCATAAAGTGTTTACTAAATTTATGTAATCATCAAACTCTTCAGTGCTTTTTAAAATGTTATCTAATTATGATGAACGATTCAAAGATATCATATCCGATCTATATCTACAATTTTTGCTAGTCAGTAAGACTCACAACAAGTAAAGATCTAGGTAGTATTGCCTAGGCATAAAGGCGTTAGATTTGCTTTAAATATAAAATACATTAGAATTAAATGGAAACAAATTATTTGTCGATCCGTGTCGAATTAGGGCGGTTAGACAGCAGGTTCGTCTCTTATTCAAATCATATAAGAGACGAATAAACACTAATATGGAGGGGGCTGTGTCTCGGCTGAGTATGATAAAAAGGGGGAAAGTTAAGTATTGTAAACTGGGAATTTGAAATAGTAAGTGAGTTGCCATTAAACGATCGATTTAAAAGTATCAATCAAGGGCCCCCCCTATAGACGTGATAAAAAGGATCGATAAACGACATCGTTACACCGTTCTAGTTTTGGGTATCACTTCTTATATGAACACTTTAAAGTGTGATCATGCAGTGTGAGTTGATTATTTATGTATTCAAGAAGGGGAAGAATAATATGGCCAATTTTAAGAAGATTAAAAAAGTAATGACATTAACGATGGTAGGCGCGATTGCTTTCTTCGGATTTTCAACAGCAATTATGGCTGCAGAAGTATCAGAGGGGGAATCAGACGCTAACATTGAATTTACACCTGGAACTGGAGCGCCTGAAGTTGTCGATCCAACAAATCCAGAACAACCTTATGAACCAGATCCAACTGATCCTACAGAACCAGGTGATGAACCAACAGGAGAAACGGGACCGTTGACACTTGACTACGTTTCTTCCGTCAACTTTGGTGAGCATGAAATTGAATCAAATATACAAGTCTATGAATCACTTACACTAAACCCGTTTATCCAAGTTACGGATAGACGTGGAACTGGTGAAGGCTGGGCAGTAACAGCTGTTGCGAGTGAATTTGAAGCAACGCAAAATGAGGAGTCAAATGAAACATTGCTAGGATCCATTGTTACCTTCTCAAACGGTGAAGCTGTTTCCACAAGTTCATCAGATGCGCCAAATTCTGCTCAAGAGATTGCTCTTGCAACAGGCGGTGATGCTGCTCAAGTTGTAACAGCAGCAGTAGATACAGGGTTAGGAACGTGGGTAAATCGTTGGTTCCCATCTGAAGCAGATGCGGATTTGAATGATCATGTTACCTTGGAAGTCCCAGGTGGGGCTGCAACAACAGGAGCACATACAGCTACAATTGCTTGGACATTAACAGACGCTCCTGGTCAGTAGTACAAGTTATAAAATAAAGCGATTGAACAAAATGAAAATTTATGAACCGACCCCCGTAGCGATATATGGCGGGGGATTGGTTTACATAGTAAGAGCCTTTATATTGAAAGTGAAGTGATTGATTATATGCTAAAACGCACATTATCTTCTTCAACCATACTCATCCTAGTAGCGATTTTGCTATTTCCCTTTTCAGCAACCGCAAAGGATGATCAAGTAGGTTACTCCGTACAAGCACTAATACCCGAAAACCAATTAGACAATAAGCATTCTTATTTTGACCTACTAATGGAGCCCAACCAGGAACAAGAATTAGAAGTGATAATCTATAACAATGAAAATGAAGACATCGTCGTACGTATTACTGTCCATCACGCATCAACGAATAGTAATGGCTTGGTCGTTTATGAGGATCAAAAAGAAATTGACTCAAGTTTAGAGGTACCCTTACAAGACATTTTGACATTAAAAGAAGATCAAGTCGTAATAAGGGCGGGAAAGTCGAAAAGAATCACAGCGGAATTGGACATGCCGAAAGATGAATATGACGGGATTGTTTTGGGAGGTCTCCATTTTGAAAAAGTGATGGAGGAAGAGGAGGCTTCAGATGGGGTAAATTTGCAGAATAAATATGCCTATGTCATCGGTGTACAGTTATCTGAAAATGACCATGAGGTTTCCCCAGAGCTTGAATTAACCTCTATCCAACCAGAACTTGTCAATCACCGGACAGCCGTTGTGGCAAATCTTCAAAACAGTGAACCTGTTCTTATTAAGGATATGACGGTGGATGCAGAGGTCTATAAAAAGGGAGAAACAGAACCGCTGAAGAGCAAAAATCAAGAACAGATTAATATGGCGCCAAACTCGACGATGAATTTTACGATTGATTGGGAGAACGAGGCCTTAGAACCCGGTGATTATATCTTGAAATTGAAGGCAACACATCAGTCTGAAACATGGGAATGGGAAGAACCCTTTGTCATTGAAAAGGACGATGCCAAAACAATAAATGAAGATGCAGTAGACATCGATGATGATCAGATGAGTATCTGGTTTGTGCTTGGAATCGCTGCGCTCATCCTCATTATTGCTGGCTTGTTGTTTTATATCTGGACATTAAAACGTAAGCAAGATGATGCTGAAGATTCAAATGAGGATCCGAAGAGAGAAGGAGTAGAGTAAATGAGTAAGTTTATAAAAAATATCCGATTACCACTTATCATTGTTGTCACCACTTTTTTCGTTCTATCGCCATTTAAACACCCATTTACGAGTGAAGAAAACGTTGCTGAAGCGGTTGGTATTGGTTTAATAGGGGGCGCGACAACAAACTCCTCCTTTGAAAATGGGATATTGGCAGTAGAGATACACGGTGGGGCGGCCGTGGAAATAGCTCTTGCTAAAAAATATTATGGACAAATCCGACTCCCCTCATCATTGGGACACCTACTAGAACATCCGGAGATACGAGATCATATGAAATTGAAATACTCCCTACCAGCTCCCCTTTTAGGCTTTATTCCGATCAAGGGAGAAGTGAAAGGCGATCATTTGATCTTTGATACAACGAATAACATTGCATCTGGGACTGTAAATGTTCCACTTAACTTATCGCTGGCAGGTGTGTATAAATTCACGTTTGAAATTGATATTGCGGCACTGGATGAGACTGTTCCTTTAGATACGTATGAATTTAAAATAAACGTTGGCGACGAACAGCTGGATTTACCATTGTTGGAATTCCCACAAAGTAAGACTACTTTAGAGTTTGAACATCAAGGTTCTGATGATGGGGAAGGGAATGGTGATGAGGACAGCGGTTCAGGTGGAGATGAAGCAAGCCACGGATCATCAGAGGCCACTGTTGTCTTTCTTCCAAATGATAGTGCCCCTCCCGTTGTTGATCCGACTGAACCGACAAAACCATATGAGCCAGATCCTACCGATCCAACTGATCCTCAGGATCCGCCAACCGAAAACGCGGGGTATTTAACCTTGGACTATGTATCTTCCATTAATCTTGGAAAACATACAATAGAAGGAAGTACCCAAGTTTATGAATCGGAGGAATTGCGGCCGTTTATTCAGGTCACTGATCGACGGGGAACAGGGTCCGGATGGGCTGTGACAGCTGTGGCAAGTGCGTTTGCAACGGATGATGAACAGGAAACATTGCCTGGTTCAGTTCTCATGTTTAAGAATGGTTCTGTTATCTCACCGGGAGATTCCGTTGCACCCTATCCTTATCCCGATGTTGAACTCCATCCAGGAGGCGAGTCAGACTGGGTATTATGGGCTGAACAAGATACGGGATTAGGGACGTGGGTCAATCGGTGGTTTCCTTCCGAGGAAAATAGTGATTTGAATGATCATGTTCTGTTAGAAGTCCCAGGAGGTTCCGCAACAGTAGGCGAGCATCAAGCAACGATTACGTGGCTATTGACGGACGCACCAGGACAATAAAACATGGGGTCAGTCCCCCGCCAAGGTAGTGCTTTACTACTGTGAAGCGGTGGGGGAGTGACCCCTCCATTATAATCTAATTATTTAGGTATATTACAATTAATTACATAGTACGGTTAATTGACATAATTCTGACATTATGGTAACTTTATCGATACATTCATCAAAATTAGACATAAAGGGTGGTGATTCGACATAAGTTGCGAAGTTGACAGAATGTAATGAATATTGCTGGCGAAGTTTAGTTTAGGAATACCTTTGTGTAGCATTTAAAGTCGGACGGGATGCAAAGTATCTAGGACTTATGATTCGTTTTAATAACTAAAGATTTGCTCGATTAGATAGGTATAAATAATATATATTGTATTAAAATGAGGAGGGAATAATTTGAAAAGACGCAATTTTGACTATAAGAGAAAAATGAATGCCATTCGAAAAGTACATGTGAAAAGGACTGCTGCGGTTGCAACAACATTAATTTTAGTGACTGCTCCAATAAGCATGCCCAAAAATATGCAGCTTCCAGGTTTTGGGACGCATGAGGTTCAAGCCGCAACAGTAGCGGAAGTTAACCTTTTAACAGATGTAAACGTAAGAGCTGATGTTTCAAATATTGTAGGTGAAGGTCCTTATAATTTAGGTTTATCATTAACAGGACAAGGAGTTGCCGACGTTGGAGTACTGAGTCCTGAGAAAGTGGCAGTATTCTATGCGCCAGAATTAGCGGGTAAGATGCAAGAAGCTGGACCGGCAGATGTGCGAGTTGAAATCCTACCGATTACCATGGATGATGTTCCAGCATTAGGGACAGCTGTTGGCGGATTAACAGGGGCTTTGACGGATTTGACAACAGGACTTGTCAGTGGAATTGATAATGCGATTGACGGGGGAAGGCTAGAGGGTCTTGTTAATGTTGAAGGACTTGATGAATTAAATACCGCACTAGATAATCTGAATAATTTGGATGATGCGCTAGCAGATCTCTTGGTTTATGAAGACCAAGTTGATGTTCAAATTCAGGATGATGGTTCGGTTATCGTTGAATTTTCTGACGGCCTAGGAAACCATCTTGAGACAGCTGTCATCGATGTAGTAACAAATGCAGTAACCGATGTGTTGGATGCGGTAGATGGGATCAATATCGAATTGCTTTCAGCTATTCCAGGTCTTGGAACCTTACTTAATACCTTAGTGATTAATCCAATTGTAAATCCTTTAAAATCAGCAGTGACTGATGTTGCAGAAGATATAGTTACTGGATTAACGGAGGGGACGATTGATTTAACTAATGACCTAGCTGGTTTGCAAGTACTTGGTCAAACCACAGTAAATGCGAATGTGTTGGTTGATAAACCGGCTGAAGTAGAGGATCCTGTCGATATCTTTGGAGCAGGAGTGAATACGGGAGCCATTGATCTTGAGTTATTAAGTAGTCTCGAGGATGCTACAACAGCGAATTTTGAAGAAGCGGATGATGGTGATGGAGACGCTGATGCCGATGCCGACGCTGATGCCGACGCCGATGCCGATGCCGACGCCGATGCTGACGCCGATGCCGATGCCGATGCCGACGCCGACGCCGACGCTGACGCCGACGCTGACGCCGACGCCGATGCCGACGCTGACGCCGATGCCGATGCTGATGCCGACGCTGACGCTGATGCCGATGCCGATGCCGACGCTGATGCCGACGCCGACGCCGATGCCGATGCCGACGCCGACGCTGATGCCGACGCTGACGCCGA
>Ga0209487_1002813_pt1 | contig 13932 bp, 13 predicted proteins | sample Poulit2012_FD_187524 | JGI IMG/M metagenome (GOLD analysis project Ga0209487, IMG submission 187524) | Agricultural soil microbial communities from Georgia to study Nitrogen management - Poultry litter 2012 (SPAdes) (version 2) | ecosystem: Environmental > Terrestrial > Soil > Agricultural land... | reverse complement strand
CGTGCGCGGTCGACGGTGAAGGTGCGGGTGAACAGCTCCTGCCCGACGGTGAACTCGGCGCTCATCGTCCCTCCCCCCGCACGGCGAGGGTGGAGCGCACGGTGGCGACCGGGGCGCCGGCGTCGTCGGCGATCTCCGCCCGGGTGCTCACCATGGCGATGCCGGCCCGCTCCGTGATGGAGTCGACGTGGACGGTGGTGCGCAGGCGGTCCCCGGCGACGATCGGGCGGTGGTGGGTGAAGCGCTGTTCGGCGTGGACGACCCGGGAGAAGTCGATCCCCGACTCCGGGTCGGCGATGTAGCTCCGCTCGGCCCGCTGGGCGACGACGACGGCGAACGTGGGCGGGGCGACGACGTCGTCGTACCCGAGTGCCCGGGCGGCGTCGGGGTCGGTGTGGGCGGGGTGCTGCGCGCCGGTGGCGGCGGCCATCTCGGCGATCTTCGCGGCGGAGACGCGGTAGGTCTCCGCCGGGGCATAGGAGCGCCCCACGAGCGTCGGGTTGACGCTGGTGGGGCGGGTCGAACTGTCGGTCACGCGGTCAGCGGGAGGCGGGTCAGCGGGTCTCGCGGTGCACCGTGTGGGCGTTGCAGCGCGGGCAGTGCTTCTTCATCTCCAGCCGGTCGGGGTTGTTCCGCCGGTTCTTGTTGGTGATGTAGTTGCGCTCCTTGCACTGCTCGCAGGCGAGCGTGATCTTGGGGCGGACGTCGCTGGACTTGCTGGCCACGTGTTTCCTCGCGTTCATCGGGGCTCCGGGGCCCCGGAGCCGTGTCGTGCTAGTAGCGGGGGCGGGACTCGAACCCGCGACACCACGATTATGAGCCGTGTGCTCTAACCACCTGAGCTACCCCGCCACGATCTTCGCCATGGCCGGCACGCCATAGTAAGTGACGCACGACGCGGACGTCGATCTGAGCCCCGAAAGGGAATCGAACCCTTGACCTTCTCCTTACCATGGAGACGCTCTGCCGACTGAGCTATCGGGGCAGCGCTGATGAGGTTACATGGTCCATGCCCCTGGGACGAAATCGGCCGGACGTGCGCTTCGTCACGCTCGCCACGCCGGGAGGTCCTGCCCCAGGGGGCGGGCGGGCAGGTCGGCGTCGACGACGACGCCGGGGACGGTGAGCGGGGGCGCAGCCGGCGGGCCGGTCCCCAGCCGGTGTGCTCGAGGCCGGGGGCGAGGTCGGCCTCGTCCTCGGGGGCGAGGTCGTCGGTCGGGCGGGGGTCGGCCGGCCCGAGCGCCAGGGCGGTGCGGGCCAGGGAGAGGCGGGCGTGGCGGGTGCGGCCGGTGCGGAGCCGTTCGGCGACGGCGTCGACCGCGGCCGCGGCGAGGAGCCAGCCGGTGGCGTGGTCGAGCGCCTGGACGGGCAGCGGCGTGGGCCGGTCGCGCCCGAGGAGCCGCATGCCCTCCGCGGCGATGCCGGTGCTCATCTGCACCAGGCTGTCGAAGCCGCGGCGGCCCGCCCAGGGGCCGGTGTGCCCGTAGGCGGACAGGCTCACCTCGAGGAGCCCGGGCCGCAGTCCGGCCCGTGCCGCGGTGCCGTAGCCCAGGCCGTCGAGGGCGCCGGGTCGCAGCCCGTGGACGAGGAGGTCGGCGCCGGCGAGCAGGCGCTCGAAGGAGGCCCTGCCCTCGGCGGAGCGCAGGTCCAGGCGGGTGGAGCGCTTGCCGGCCATGACGTCGGGGGTGATCGCCGGCTCGTCCCAGTCCGGCGGGTCGACCCGCAGCACCTCGGCGCCGAGCAGGGCGAGGTAGCGGGTGGCGACCGGGCCGGCGAGCACCCGGGTGAGGTCGAGGACCCGCAGTCCGGCCAGCGGTCGGCCGGGCGGACCGGAGAGGGTGAGCGCGCCGCCCGGGGCGCCGTCGGACCAGGCGACGAGCGGCTCGGCGGCGACGGCACGGCCCTGCTCGTGGCGGGACCACTCCTGCGGGGTGCGCAGGGCCGCGGCACAGCCCCCGGCGGCGTGGACGGCGGCCTCGAGCTCCTCGGCCGGGTGGCGGGCGACGGCGGCGGCGACCTCCTCCCGCGCGGCGGACACGCCGAGGACGCGCAGCGCGGCCTGCCGGTGGGCGGGGGCGTTGGTGTGCAGCCGCACCCACCCGTCGGCGGCGCGGTAGTCGCCGGCCAACGGGTCCCACGCCGGCGGGGGCTGCCAGCCCTGGGGCCGCAGGGAGGAGCCGAACCACAGCGAGGCGAGGCGGCGGTCGACGAGGACGGCATCGGGCCGGTCGTGCCCGAGAGCGGCGAGGAGCTTGCGGGTGGCGAGCGCGGCGGCCGCGACCGACGCCACCGCCAGCTCGGTGACGGGGTAGACCGAGGGCAGGGAGCCCCGTCCGAGGACACGCAGCGGCACCGCGGGCGACCCGAGGACCCGTCCGAGGAGCGTCGACTGCACCGTCGCGTCCGAGTCCCGAGACGCAGCAGCCCGGACCCTCTCCGGGTCCGGGCTGTCACTCACGTGGCGGGTGCAGGATTCGAACCTGCGAAGCATTCCGCGGCTGATTTACAGTCAGCTCCCTTTGGCCACTCGGGCAACCCGCCTTGGTCCGTGCAGGACCGAGTGGAAGAATAGCAAGCCGCGGCGAGTGCTCCTAACCGGGCCCCCGCGTGATCCCGCTCGCACCACCCCGAGGAGACCGACGATGGCCGCCGACTCGTCCTTCGACGTCGTGAGCAAGATCGACCGGCAGGAGGTGGACAACGCCGTCAACCAAGCCGCCAAGGAGATCTCGCAGCGCTACGACTTCAAGGGCGTGGGCGCCTCCGTCGCGTGGAGCGGGCAGGACGCCATCGTCATCACCGCCAACTCCCCCGAGCGGGTGCTGGCCGCCCTCGACGTGCTGCAGTCCAAGCTCATCCGGCGTGGCGTGTCTCTCAAGGCCCTCGACACCGGCGACAACGAGCCGAAGCAGTCGGGCAAGGAGTTCCGTCTGGTCGCTGCGCTGAAGGAGGGGCTGAGCTCGGAGAACGCCAAGACGATCACCAAGCTCATCCGCGACGAGGGCCCCAAGGGGGTCAAGACCCAGATCACCGGGGACGAGGTGCGTGTGTCGAGCAAGAAGCGGGACGACCTCCAGGCCGTCATCGCCCTGCTCAAGGGCGCCGACATCGACGCCGCGCTCCAGTTCGTCAACTACCGCTGAGCCGCCCGCCCGCCGCTCAGGCTGCCCGCCGGAGCCGGCTCGCACCGGCCACCGGGGAGCCGACCTGGGCGGGCGCCAGGGCCCGCCGGCGGGCTCGGGCCGGTCAGGGGCGGTAGCCGGCCATCCGTTCGAGGCGGGCGATGCGCTCGCCCATCGGCGGGTGGGTGGAGAAGAGCCGCGACACGCCACCGCCCCGGAAGGGGTTGGCGATCATCATGTGCGAGACGTCCTCCAGCCGCGGTTCGGGCCGCAGCGGGGCGGCCGCCGTCCCGCGCTCGAGCTTCGCCAGCGCCGAGGCGAGGGCCATCGGGTCCCCGGTGAGGTGGGCCCCGTCCTCGTCGGCGTCGAACTCCCGGGTGCGGGAGATCGCGAGCTGGATGAGCGAAGCCGCGATGGGCGCGAGGAGGGCGGTGGCGATCATCGCCAGCGGGTTGCCACCGCGGTCGCGCCCACCGCCGAAGAACAGGAGGAACTGCGCCGCGGAGGTGATGAGCCCGGCGATGGCGGCGGCGACGGACGAGGTGAGGATGTCGCGGTTGTACACGTGCATGAGCTCGTGGCCCAGGACGCCGCGCAGCTCCCGCTCGTCGAGGATCTGCAGGAGGCCGGTGGTGCAGCACACCGCGGCGTTGCGCGGGTTGCGCCCGGTGGCGAAGGCGTTGGGCTGGGCCGTGGGCGAGATGTACAGCCGCGGCATGGGTTGACGCGCCCGGGTGGAGAGCTCACGCACGATGCGGTACATCGTCGGGGCCTCCGCCTCGGACACGGGGCGTGCCCCCATGGCGCGGATCGCGATCTTGTCCGAGTTCCAGTAGCTGTAGAACGTCGTGCCGAGGCCGATGAGCGCGAAGAGCCAGATGAAGCCGCCCGAGCCGGTGCCGTTGGCGACGAGGGCGCCGATGCCCAGGAGCACCGCCCACATGACGCCGAACAGCGCGGCGGTCTTGACTCCGTTCAGGTGCCGTCGACCGCCGTTCATCCTCAGCTCTCCTCACCTCTCGACACACGGGTCATCTCGTCCCGGGGCACGACCTTGATCCGCTCGCGGCCCTCGGCCTCACCCAGTGAACGCTCGTAGGCGTCGAGCAGTTCCCAGCCGGCCCAGCTGGTGATCGGCACGCCGCGCTCCTCCAGACCCGCGACGAGCGTGTCCGGGTCGCGGGGCGCGGAGCCGGGCACGACGATGCCCTCCTGGACGTCGGTGACGAGGTGGCCGATGGTCTGCTGGGCGTCGGACTTCGTCGAGCCGATGAGCCCGACGGGGCCGCGCTTGATCCAGCCGGTGGCGTACAGCCCGGGGACGATGCGGCCGTGCTCGTCCAGCACCCGTCCCTCGTCGTTGGGGACGACGCCCGCGACGTCGTCGAACGCGACGCCGTCCAGCGGGGAGCTGAAGTACCCCACGGCGCGGTACACCGCCTGCACGGGGGTGTCGACGTACTCCCCCGTGCCGCGCACGGTGCCGTCGCCGACGAGCTCCGTGCGCTCGGTGCGGATGCCGGTCACCCGGTCGGTGCCGAGGATCTCCACCGGGCGGTGGAGGAAGTGCAGGTGGATGCGGCGGGAGGCGGTGAGCTCCTCGGGCTCGCGCAGCGTCCAGTCGGTGAGCGTCTTGACGACCTGCTTGATCTGGTTGGTCGACCGGATCGCGGCCTCGGAGGCCTCGTCGAACTCGAAGTCCTCCTCGTAGACGATGACGTCGACGTCGGGCACCTTGCCCAGCTCACGCAGCTCCAGGGGGGTGAACTTCGCCTGCGCGGGCCCGCGGCGGCCGAAGACGTGGACGTCGGTCACCGGGTTCTTCCGCAGGCCCTCCACGACGTTGGCCGGGATCTCGGTCGACAGGAGGTCGTCGACGTGCTTGGCCAGGATGCGGGCCACGTCGAGGGCGACGTTGCCGACGCCGAGGACGGCCACGCTCTGCGCCTCCAGCGGCCAGGTGCGCGGCACGTCGGGGTGGCCGTCGTACCAGGCGACGAAGTCCGCGGCCCCGTAGCTCCCGGGCAGGTCGATCCCCGGGATCGGCAGCGGGGCGTCCTTGTCGGCGCCGGTGGAGATGATGACGGCGTCGTAGTGCTCGCGCAGGTCCGCCATGGTCACGTCCCGGCCGACCTCGACGTTCCCGACGAGGCGGATGTCCCCGCGGGCGAGGATCTTCTGCAACGCGACGATGATCTGCTTGATCCGCGGGTGGTCCGGGGCGACGCCGTAGCGCACCAGCCCGAAGGGGGCGGGCAGACGTTCGAAGAGGTCGATGGAGACGTCGAGCCCGGTCTTGGACAGGATGTCGGCGGCATAGATGCCGGCCGGGCCGGCACCGATGAGGGCAACGCGCAGTGGACTGGTCACAGAGCCTCGTCTGGGTCGGGGGGCGGGAAGAAATCCGCAGTCCAGTCTAGGTGAGGCACTCGTGTCGACCGCGGCGCTGTGCGGCGCATCACGCCCCCTGACGACGGGGGCCGGGGTTCAGGCGAGCCGGTCGACCATGAGGCCGGCGAACTCGGTGAGCGCCTCACGGACGGGGCCGGCCGGCAGCGGGACGAGCTCGGCCACCGCGTCACGGGCCCACTGGCGGGCCAGCTCGCGTGCCTCCTCCAGCACCTCGTGGCCGCGCAGCTCCTCCACGGCGGCGCGGAGCGCGGAGTCGGACGCCAGGTCACTGCCGAGCCGCGCCAGCACCGCCTCCCCGGCCGCGTCGAGGCGGCCCTCCGCGGCACGCCGCCGCAGGAGGAGCACGGGCATGGTGGCCACGCCCTCGCGCAGGTCGGTGCCCGGCGTCTTGCCGGTGGTCTCGGCGTCGGACGCCAGGTCGATGACGTCGTCGGCGAGCTGGAAGGCCACCCCGACCTTCTCCCCGTACCGCTCGAGCACGGCGGCGACCTCGTCACCGGCGCCGCTGAACACGGCGCCGTACCGGGCGGAGGCGGCGATGAGCGAGCCGGTCTTGTCGGCGAGCACCTGGATGTAGTGCGCGATGGGGTCCTCCCCCTCCCGCGGCCCGAGGGTCTCGTGCAGCTGGCCCAGGCACAGCCGCTCGAAGGTCTCGGCGTGCACCCGCACCGCCTCGGCGCCGAGGGAGGCGACGAGCTGGGAGGCGCGGGCGAACAGGAGGTCCCCGGTGAGGATCGCCACCGAGTTGTCCCACACCGCGTGCGCGCTCGGCGCCCCGCGCCGCATGGCGGCGGAGTCCATGACGTCGTCGTGGTACAGGGTGGCCAGGTGGGTGAGCTCGACGGCGACCGCGGCGCGTGTCACCTCGTCCCGCACCGGCTGGCCGAGCTCGGCGGTGAGGAGGGTCAGCGCCGGGCGCAGCCGCTTCCCGCCCGCTGCGGCGAGGTGCCGCAGCGGGCCGTCGACGAGCTCGTCGGCGCCGGTGACCGCCTGCTCGAGGCGCTCCTCCACCTCCGCCATGCGGGCGGCGATGCGGTCGGTGAGCTCGTCGTCCCCGAGCTGGAATCCGGCGGCGGTCACGGCAGGAACGCCGCCGCCTGCCCGGCGAGGTCGAGCACCGGACCGGGCACCACGCCGAGCAGCACGGTGCCCAGCGCGCACGCGGCGACGGCGACCGAGGTGAGGCCCTCGGACTTGACCACGGCGGTGCGCTCGCCGTCGGGCTCGGTGAAGAACATGAGCACGACGAGGCGGATGTAGAAGAAGGCGGCGGCCGCACTGGCCAGCACGGCGAGGACGACGAGCACGGTGGCCCCGCCCTCCACGCCGGCGGCGAAGACGGCGAACTTCCCGATGAAGCCACCGGTGAGCGGGATGCCGGCGAAGGACAGGAGGAACAGGGTCATTGCCAGCGCGAGAGCCGGGCTGCGCCGGCCCAGACCCGCCCACTGGGACAGGTGGAGCGCCTCGCCGGTCACGGTGCCGGCGGCGTCGCGTTCGCGCACGAGCGTGACGACGGCGAACGCGCCGACCGTGGCCAGGCCGTAGGCCAGCAGGTAGAAGAGCACCGAGCCGATGCCGTCCTGGACCAGCGCGATGACGCCGACGAGGACGAAGCCGGCGTGTGCGATGGAGGAGTAGGCCAGCATCCGCTTGACGTCGGTCTGGACGATCGCGACCACCGTGCCGACGCCCATGGTGAGGACCGCGATGCCCCAGAGCAGGGGCTCGAGGTCCCAGCCCAGCCCGGGCACGACGACGTAGGCGAAGCGGAGCAGCGCACCGAAGGCGGCGACCTTCGTGGCGGCGGCCATGAAGCCGGTGACCGGGGTCGGGGCGCCCTGGTAGACGTCCGGGGTCCAGGTGTGGAACGGCACCGCACCGACCTTGAAGAGGAGGCCGATGACGAGCAGCACGCTGCCCGCCAGGAGCAGGCTGTCCATCCCGGCCGTGGCCGGTACCGCGGTGGCGAGCTCGGAGAGCCGCACGCTGCCTGAGAAGCCGTAGAGCAGGGCCGCGCCCATGAGGAAGAACGCCGAGGAGAAGGCGCCGAGCACGAAGTACTTCAGCGCCGCCTCCTGGGAGAGCAGGCGCCGGCGGCGGGCCATGCCGGACAGGAGGTAGAGGGGCAGGGAGAGCACCTCGAGGGCGATGAACATCATGACGAGGTCGCCCGCGGCGGGGAAGAGCAGCATGCCGCCGGTGGAGAAGAGCACGAGCGGGAAGACCTCGGTCTGGCTCATCCCGGCCCGCTGGGCCTCGTCCTCGTCCGGGCTGCCGGGCCGCGTGGCGGCCTGAGCGGCGAAGGCGTCCTCGCCCCACTCGGAGCGGTCGGCGACGACGAGCAGGCCGACCAGCGCGACGAGCGCGATGATCCCCTGCGCGAGCAGCGCGGGACCGTCCTCGACGAGCGAGCCGCCGACGATCTCGCGGGGGCCCTCGGCCTGGACGACGGTCCAGCGCCACACGACCGCCACCAGCGCGGCCGCGGTGGCCAGCGCCGCCAGCGCCACCTGGACGCCGCGCCTCGCCCGGCGGGGCACGAACCCGGCGACGAGCACGCCGAGCAGGCCTGCACCGAGCACGATGAGGACGGGCGTCAGGGCCGCCCAGTCGATGTGCGGTGGGACGAAGTTCACTTCTCGCTCCCCTCGGCGACCGCGGCAGCCGCGTCGCTCGATCCGTCAGAACCGGCCTCAGCCGCGGTGTCCAGCGAGCTGGGCTGCTCGATCGCGGCCTCCTGCGCCACCGGTCGCAGCACGTCGATGACCGGCCCGGGCACGAAGCCCAGGGCGAGCATCGCGGCGACCAGCGGGGCGACCACCCACTTCTCCCGGGCCCCGAGGTCGGGCAGCGCCGCGAGGCTCTCGTTGCGCGGGCCGGTGAACATCCGCTGGTAGGGCAGGAGGATGTACAGCGCGGCGATGATGACCGCGAGCACCGCGAACGCGGCGGCGACGATGTTCACCCGGAACGTGCCCAGGAGCACGAGGTACTCCGGGACGAAGCCGGACAGGCCGGGCAGCGACAGCGTCGCCAGGCCGGCGACCAGCCAGGTGCCGGCGAGCACCGGGGTCACCCGCTGCATGCCGCCGTAGGCCGCGATCTGCTGGGTGCCTCCCCGCTGGGTGAGGAACCCGGAGATGAGGAACAGCGCGGCGGTCGAGACGCCGTGGGCGACCATGTAGAGCATCGCCCCGGTGAGGGCGACCTCCTCGCGCACGTAGATGCCCAGGACGATGAAGCCGAAGTGGGACACCGACGTGAAGGCGACGAGCCGCATGATGTCGCGCTGCCCCAGGGCGACGAGCGCCCCGTAGAGCACGGAGATCACGGCCAGCACGATGATGACCGGGGCGGCCCAGCGCGAGGCCTCCGGGAAGAGCGGGAGGCACAGCGCGAGCATCCCGAAGGTGCCGACCTTGTCCAGGACGCCGACGAGCAGCGCCGAGGTGCCCGGCGAGGCCTGCTGGGCGGCGTCGGGCAGCCAGGTGTGCACCGGCCACATCGGCGCCTTGACCGCGAAGGCGATGAAGAAGGAGATGAAGATCCACCGCTCCTGCCACACGCCGAGCTCGGCACCGGTCAGGGTGTCGACGAGGAAGCCGTCGGTGCCACCGGGGCCGAGGATGCCCAGGGCGATGACGCCCACGAGCATGATGAGGCCGCTGGCGAGGGAGTAGATGAGGAACTTGATCGCGGCGTAGCGGCGCCGCGGGCCGCCGTAGCTCCCGATGAGGAAGTACACCGGGATGAGCATGGCCTCGAAGACGACGTAGAAGAGGAAGACGTCGCGGGCGGAGAAGACGGCCACCATGGTCGCCTCGAGCGCGAGCACGAGGGCCACGAAGCCGGCCTGCCGGCGGGCGACGTCGGCACCGTCCGGCGCCACCTCCTGCTCGCGCCAGGCCGCGAGGAGGGCGACCGGGACGAGGAAGACCGACAGCCCGACCAGGGTCAGACCCAGGCCGTTGACGCCCAGCGCGTAGGAGACGCCGAGCTGCGGGATCCAGGAGGCCTGCTCGGTGAGCTGGTACTGCGCCGCGGCCCCGAAGTCGAAGCCGGTGGCCATGACGACGAAGCCGGCGAGGACGAGCAGCGAGACGACGAGCCCGACGGTGCGGGCCACGCGCTGCAGGGCGGGCACGAGCCAGATCAGCGCGGCCGCCACGAGCGGCACGACGATGAGGATGCTCAGCCAGGGAAGGTCGCTGATTGTCTGCATGTTCGCTTTCCTGGATCAGCCGCGCGAGGCGAGGACGACGACAAGGGCGGCGACGACACCGACGAGCATGATCGCGGCGTACGAGCGGATGTACCCGGTCTGGAGGCGGCGCAGCCACCCACCCATGCCGGACGTGCCACGGGCCAGGCCCATGACCGCACCGTCGACCACCGCGGAGTCGCCGTAGACGAGGGCACGGGTGAGGTACTGGCCCGGGCGCATGAACACTCCTTCGTTGACGGCGTCCTGGTAGAGGTCCTGCCGGGCGGCGCGGGTGAGCACCGAGCCGCGGGGGGCCTCGACCGGGACGGGGGCGGCGCCGTACTGGCGCCAGGCGAGGAAGACGCCCGCTGCCATGAGGACGATCGTCGCGCCCATGATGACGGGGACCGGCAGGACCGGGTCGTGGTGCTCGACGGCACCGATCGCCGGCTCGAGCCAGCCGGTGAAGGTGTCACCGACGACGAGCGCAGCTCCCAGCCCCACCGAGCCCACCGCGAGGATGACCATCGGGACGGTCATGAGCGCGGGCGCCTCGTGCGGCCGCTGCTCCTTGCCCTCGCGCGTGGGCGCCCAGCGCTTCTCACCGTGGAAGGTCATGAAGAACAGCCGGGACATGTAGAAGGCGGTGAGCCCGGCGGCGACGAGCGCCACGGAGCCGAAGACCCACGGGCGCCAGCCCTCCCCGACGAACGCGGCCTCGATGATGAGGTCCTTGCTCCAGAAGCCGGACAGGCCCGGGAACCCGATGATCGCCAGCCAGCCGGCGGCGAAGGTGAGCCAGGTGACCTTCATGTACCGGGACAGGCCGCCGAAGCGGCGCATGTCGACCTGGTCGTCCATGCCGTGCATGACCGACCCGGCACCGAGGAACAGCCCGGCCTTGAAGAAGCCGTGGGTGATGAGGTGGAGGATGGCGAACGCGGCACCCACCGCACCCAGCCCGGCGGCGAGCATCATGTAGCCGATCTGGGACATCGTCGAGGCGGCGAGCACCTTCTTGATGTCGTCCTTCGCCATCCCGACGATCGCCCCGAAGAGCAGGGTGATGGCGCCGACGACGACGACGGCGAGCTGGGCGGACGGGGCGCCCTCGAAGATCGGGCCGGAGCGCACGACGAGGTAGACGCCCGCGGTCACCATGGTCGCGGCGTGGATCAGCGCGGAGACCGGGGTGGGGCCGGCCATCGCGTCGCCGAGCCAGGCCTGCAGCGGGAACTGGGCCGACTTGCCGCAGGCGGCGAGGAGGAGCAGCAGCCCGGTGATGGTGAGGATCGTCGTGCCGGCACCCTGTGCGCCGGCGGCGACGCCCTGGAAGTCCACGGCGCCGAACGCCGCGAACATCATCATCATCGCGAGCAGCAGCCCGACGTCTCCGACGCGGTTCATCACGAAGGCCTTCTTCGCGGCGACGGCGTAGTCGGTGCGCTGGTTCCAGAACCCGATGAGCAGGTAGGAGGCCAGGCCCACGCCCTCCCAGCCGACGAACAGCACGGCGTAGGAGTCCGCGAGCACGAGGAGGAGCATCGCGGCGACGAAGAGGTTGAGGTAGGCGAAGAACCGGCGGCGGTCGACGTCGTGCTCCATGTACGCCACCGAGTACACGTGGATGAGGGTGCCCACGAAGGTGACGAGCATGACGAATGACATCGACAGCGGGTCGAGCTGCAGCCCCGCCTCCACGGTGAGCTCACCGACGGGCAGCCAGGTGAACAGGTGGAGGTTCAGCACCCGCTCGTCGGGGTCCAGCCCGATGAGCTGGAGGACGACGAGGAGCCCGACGACGAAGGAGCCTGCGGAGGCGAGCACGCCCAGCCAGTGGCCCCACGCGTCCGAGCGGCGGCCGGCGAGGAGGAGCACCGCCGCACCCAGGAGCGGCAGCGCGACCATGAGCCAGGCGTAGGAGGCCGCGCCGCCCACCGTGGCGGCGTCCACCACGGCAGTGGGCACGGACAGGGCCGGCGTTCCCAGCATTAGCACGTTGCTCCCCGTCAGTTCTTGAGCAGGTTGACGTCGTCGATGGACGCCGACCGGCGGGTTCGGAAGATGGAGACGACGATCGCCAGGCCGATGACGACCTCAGCGGCGGCGACGAGCATGACGAAGAAGGCGAAGACCTCGCCGTGCAGGTTGCCGTGCCACCGGGCGAAGGTGATGAGCGTGAGGTTCGCCGCGTTGAGCATGAGCTCCACCCCCATGAGGGCGATGATGCTGTTGCGACGCAGCAGCACGGCGACCGCGCCGATGGAGAAGAGGATCCCCGACAGCACGAGGTAGTTGACGAGGGTCACTGCTGCTCCTCCTGCGTGTCGGTCAGCCGGGCACGCTTGGTGCCGGTGTCCTCGGTGCTCTGGCTCGTGGGCGCCTCACCGTCGACCGTGCGGGTGCCGGGGGCCGGCTGCGTGCCGGGCATCCCGGGCGCACCGGACTGGGCGACGCTGCGCGAGCCGAGGTCGCCGGCGTGGCTGCTGGTCGAGGCCGCGAGCTGGGCGGCGAGCTCGGGGCTGACCTCGGCGATGGTGCGCTGCTGGCCGCGGATGCGCAGCACCCGGGGCACCGACTCGTCGATCGGGCGGCCGTCGGCGCCGAGGGCGGGCACGTCGGCGGCGTTGTGCCGGGCGTACACACCGGGGGCGGGCAGGCTGCGGATGCGCCCGCGGCCGGCGGCGAAGGCGGCCATCTTGGCCTCGGCGACGTCACGCTGCGTCGGCTTCTTGCGCAGCCGCTCGGCGCGGGTGAGGACGACGGCGCCGAGGGCGGCGGTGACGAGCAGGATACCGGCGACCTCCATCGTCAGGACGTAGTCGGAGAACAGCAGCCGGGCCACGCCCACCGGGTTGGTGTCGGCGTTGGCCTGCTCCAGGCCGCGGGGGGCGGGCATGGTGGCGCGCAGGGTGACGGCGACGACGAGGGCCACGAGGCCGGCACCGCCGAGGACCCCGATCCACCGCTGCCCCTTGAGCGTCTCGACCACCGAGTCGGAGGCGTCCACGCCGACGAGCATGAGGACGAAGAGGAAGAGCATCATGATCGCGCCGGTGTAGACGACGATCTGGGCCACCCCCAGGAAGATCGCCTCCTGGACGATGTAGAACCCGGCCAGGGCGATCATGACGAAGACGACGCACATCGCGGCGTAGACGGCCTTGCGGGCGAAGAGGAGCCCGAGGGCGGCGAGCACCGCGAGGGGCGCCACGACCCAGAAGAAGATCTCCTCCCCCATGCTGACCGTGCCCGTCTCGGCGAGGCTGAGCGGGAGGATCATGCCGGGGCCCCCTTGACCGGTCGCGCCGTCTCCAGGCTCGGGTCCTCCGGGCGGCGCTCGCGCACCCACTCGACCTGGGCCTCGGTGGGCCCGGTGATCTCGTCCCGGTAGTAGTTGTCGTCGTCCGTGCCCTCGACCATCGGGTGGGGCGGGGCGAGCATGCCGGGCTGGAGCGGGGCGAGGAGGTCCTGCTTCTCGTAGATCATGCCCTCGCGGGTGGGGCCGGTGATCTCGTACTCGTTCGTCATCGTCAGCGCCCGGGTGGGGCAGGCCTCGATGCAGTACCCGCAGAAGATGCAGCGCAGGTAGTTGATCTGGTACACGCGCCCGTAGCGCTCACCGGGCGAGTAGCGCTCCTCCGGGGAGTTGTTCGCGCCCTCGACGAAGATCGCGTCGGCGGGGCAGGCCCAGGCGCACAGCTCGCAGCCGATGCACTTCTCCAGCCCGTCGGCGTACCGGTTGAGCTGATGACGGCCGTGGTACCGCGGCTGGGTGGGGACCTTCTCGAAGGGGTACTGCTCGGTGACCGTGGGCCGGAACATCGAGCTGAAGGTGACGCCGAACCCGGCGACGGGGGCGAGCAGCTCGCCGATCGGGCCCTTCTTGTTGCGCTCGAACTCCATCGGCAGCCGCTTGCCTACCTCCGCCTTGCGCGGCTTGGCCAGCTGCTTGCGCAGCCGGTCCTTGCCCGGCTCGTGGTCCTGGCGCTTACTCATCTGTGGCCTCCTGTGCGGGTGCCGAAATGGTCTGGGTGGCGGTGGGGGCCTGCTGCTGCTCGCGCAGCCGGCGCCGCGGGGACGGCGGCAGCTGCTGGCCGGGCAGCGGCGGCACCGGGAAGCCACCGGCGAACGCGTCGAACTCCGAGTCCACGACGACGCCGTCCGCACCCGGCCGCGCGGCCGCGGGCT
>Ga0209487_1002811_pt1 | contig 13939 bp, 9 predicted proteins | sample Poulit2012_FD_187524 | JGI IMG/M metagenome (GOLD analysis project Ga0209487, IMG submission 187524) | Agricultural soil microbial communities from Georgia to study Nitrogen management - Poultry litter 2012 (SPAdes) (version 2) | ecosystem: Environmental > Terrestrial > Soil > Agricultural land... | reverse complement strand
ATGCGTGTCGAGCAGGAAGTAGCTGAGTCCCTGGTGCTTTGGCACTTCAGTATCGGTGCGTGCCACGAGGATAGCCATATCAGCGTTATGAGCCGAGGAGGTCCACACCTTCTGACCATTGATAAGGTAACCGTCTTCATTGGGCACCGCACGAGTAGCGACAGCCGCCAGGTCAGAGCCCGCTCCGGGCTCAGAAAACAGCTGACAGAAGATGGTCTCTAAGGTGTAGATCTTGCGGAGCACAGCCCGCTGTTCTTCGTTACCGTAGGCCACGATCGTCGGGGCGGCCATACCGAAACCAATGGTGTTGCTACCCCGCGGCGGTGGCTGCAAACCAGCTTTGGCCATTTGATCAGCTGCGAATTCGCGCAGACTGGTCGAAACACCCAGTCCACCGTCACCGACGGGGAAGTTTACCCAGGCTAGGCCGTGGTCAAACTGGACCCCGTACTTTTCCTGATCGGACATCTCAGGTGTCGTCGCGGCGGCAGCCGCATTGACGGCGTCAACCACCGCTTGTTGTTCAGTGGTGAGCTCTTGCTCAATATCGGTGGTACTCAATTTTTTGGTCCTCCTGCAACATAGATAACTTGACCGGATACGAACCCTGCTTCCTCACTTGCCAGGAAGGACGCCGTGTGGGCAACGTCTTCGGGGCGTCCGGTTCGCTGCACAGGGATGCTCCGAGCGGCAGCCGCTGTGAATTCTTCAAAAGAAGTGCCGAGCCGTTCAGCGGTCGCCCGCGTCATGTCAGTTTCGATAAAACCCGGGGCGATGGCATTGGCCGTGATACCGAACTTGCCGAGCTCAAAGGCGTAGGTTTTAGTGATGCCCTGGATCCCGGCCTTTGCTGCCGCATAGTTGGCTTGGCCTCGATTGCCTAACGCCGAAGTCGACGACATGGAGATGATCCGACCAAAGTTCTCTTCCACCATGTATTTCTGGCATGCCTTGGTGACCAGAAAATTGCCGGTCAGGTGAACGCTGAGAACGGCTTGGAACTCGTGCGCGGGCATCTTGAACAGCAAGTTATCTTTCAAGATACCGGCGTTATTGACCAAGACTGTGGGAGGGCCAAGTTGCTCAGCCACTTGGGTCACGGCTTGTTCGGAAGCATTCTCATCGGTGATATCGGCAGCGACCGTTATGGCCTCACCGCCCGCACGCTGAATACGCTCAACGACCTCTTGAGCATCGTTCTCGTTGAGATCGATAAGGCCGACTTTCATACCGTCGGCAGCAAACCGTTCACTGACTGCAGCGCCGATTCCGCGCGCTCCGCCAGTAACGATCGCAGTGCGATTTGTCATAAAGGTGTCTCTCCTACTGAGTGAGTGATCGGTCTGGCACCGATGCCACAATACCCGCAAACGTGTCGCATGTCACTAGCTGCGGCCCAGTGCGTCACAAGACTCGCAAAACTGCCTCACACTGTAACGCAAGACACGATTTTGCTGCACCTAGGGCGCGCACACTTTATTTTTTGACGAATATAAGGTGTGATGCTGAGAGGGAAATCACACCACAGAATCTGAGTGACTCTTTCCTTGAGCCTTCTCTTTCCTCAGGTCATCACCGGAAAACCACAGAAAATGAGAGCGTACATTTATGACAAATCACAGAGCGACCGGAACGGTCAAAACCCTCAGCACCCTTGCAGCTGCGGGACTACTCCTAACGGCATGTGCCGGTGAAGCAGGCAATGCTGGGACCGACCCGGAAGCCACTGGCTTCGAATACGGTGCTTCACAAGAAGAAGTCAACGAAGTCATTGCTGACCTGGAGCCGGTCGAATTGACATACCAAGCTTCAGCAGCTTCGCCAAACTCACTCATGGCAGCCGCCGCAGAGTCATACAAAGACTACATCGAAGAACGATCAAACGGACAGATCACCCTGGACGTTATTTATGGCCAGGCTATCGCTGATTACCCAGAAGTTTATGACGCCCTGGCCGATGGTCGACTCGACCTGGCGTATGCACTTCCGATTTACGACCCCAGCGACTACCCGTCCTTCGATGCAGCCGCAACCGCAATGGCAGGGCTCCCTATCAGCCCGGTCGCAGGCGAAGCGATCTACAACGCCGTGTCCATGGATATCGGCTGGCAGAACGAGACACTGCTCCAAGAATACGAGGCGCAAGGCGTCACTCCTCTGACTCCCATCGTTAGCTCGGGCGGCTACTACTCCGTTTGTGCGGATGAAGGCGTAGCCTTTGACGACTGGAATGGACGCCAGATCCGCGTCGCGAGCACCTCGCATCACGGTGTCGCGGAAGCGATCGGAGCTTCACCCGTGTCGATGGAATACGTCGAAGTCTACGAAGCATTGCAGCGCGGCACTGTCGATTGCAGTTTCGCCCAGCTGATTCCTTCGGCCGAAGCGGGACTTCTCGAAGTCGCACCCAATATTGGCTATAGCTCCGACGACTACAGCATGTCTTCGCGCGCGGTAGGCGCCGAACTGGCTGGCTCAAGCTTCGACAGCCTTCCGCTGGCTTATCAACAGATCATCTTCGATGCATCACAAGCTCGATTTGCCGCCGGGGTTCCACTCGTAGCAAGCGGGAACGCTGAATCTGTCCGCCAGGTTAAAGAGGCCAACGGCACGATCGAACAGTTCGATAGTGAGACAGAAGAAACCATTGGGGAAACCAATCAGCAACAGCTTGATGCGGTCATTGAAAATGGCATCCTCGGCGACGATATCGGCGAGCGAGTCCAGGAAGCTGCTGACAAATGGAGTGCCACCGCAGAGGAACTCGGCATCGAGGATCAAGGCTCCATAGAAGACCTTGATGAATGGTGGAATGCCGACGACTACGACTTCGAAGCGCTAGCTCAACGTGTCTTTGAAGATAGCGCACTTGCCCACCGTCCAGAGTAAAACCTGTTCAGTACCCTGAGACTTCACGGTCACCCCTGGCCGACTCCTCGCATGAGGTGTCGGCCAGAGCGTGCCCTGTGAAGGCATTTCCGCGTACTCGGCGCTTCATCGCGAGACCTCTTAGCGACCGTGTTTAGCTGGGCGATCGAAATATTTTTTAGCCACAGTAGTGGGGACACTTTATTTTTGCGTCCTGATGGTGTGTGATACTGAGAGGAAGATCACACTTCTCACCCGGTGCCACCCTCCTGGGATTTCTTTTCACCCCACACCGGGCCCGAACTCTACACCGAGAGCTTACATTTATGACAAGTCAGAGGACACTAAGAACAGCAAAAATCGTTGGGATTGTGGCCACCGCCGGATTGTTCCTATCCGCATGCGCCGGAGGCGGAGATAACGCTGAAGCCGATTCCGAAGCAGCGGGCTTTGAATTTGGCGCGCCGCAGGAAGAAGTCAATGAAATAATCGCCGATCTTGAACCGGTGACCTTGAACTACCAGGCGGCAGCCGCATCGCCAAACTCCATCATGGCACCGTTTGCCGAAACCTACGCGGAATACATCGAAGAGCGCTCGAATGGCCAAATTGAAATTGAGATCATTTGGGGACAGGCAATCGCCGGTTATGACGAAGTTGATGACGCCCTAGCAGACGGCCGCCTCGATCTGGCCTACGCGCTACCCATTTACAACCCCAGCGACTACCCTTCCTTCGACGCGGCAGCAACCGCCCTGGGGGCACTACCAATCTCCCCTGTAGCAGGCGAGGCAATCTACAACGCTGTATCAACCGACATCGGGTGGCAATCTGAATCACTGCTCGAAGAATATGCGGCGCAGGGCGTCACACCACTAACTCCAATTATCGCCTCGGGCGGTTATTACTCCGTTTGTGCTGATGAAGGCGTGGCCTCTGACGACTGGAATGGCCGTCAGATCAGAGTGGCGAGCACCGCTCACCACGGCGTTGTTGAAGCGCTTGGCGCCTCCCCGGTCTCGATGGAATATGTCGAAGTGTATGAGGCCCTCCAACGTGGAACTGTTGACTGCAGCTTCGCACAACTCATCCCTTCAGCCGAAGGTGGGCTCTTCGAAGTCGCCCCGAATATCGGTTATAGCTCTGATGAATACAGCATGTCTTCGCGTGCGGTTGGCGCAGAGCTGGCCGGCTCAAGCTTCAATGACCTCCCCCTGGCATACCAGCAGATCATCTTTGACGCCTCGCAAGCTTCATACACAGGTGTCGTCACGCTCACTGCAGAGGGCAACACCGAATCGGTGCGCCAGGCAAAAGAAGCCGGCGGCAATATCGAACAGTTCGACGAGGAAACCGAAAAAATCATCGGCGAAACCCATGAGCAGCAACTTGCTGAAGTTATCGACAACGGACTACTGGGTGATGATATCGCCGAGCGAGTCCAGGCTTCTTCCGAGAAGTGGAGCTCCGTCGCAGAAGAAACCGGCATCGTAGATCAAGGTGAGTTCGCAAACCTTGACGAGTGGTGGAACGCTGACGATTACGACTTCGATGCAATGGCCCAACGCGTCTTTGAAGACACCGCGCTGGCACACCGCCCAGAGTAAATGACCAAACTGACTCACTCACGACACGAGAACATCGGAGAATTATGTTTACTACCCCCGGAGAGATCTACGAGCATTCCTTCCGCGTTCACAGTAACCTCACTGCGTTGCGCGAGGACAGCCGAGAATTCACTTACAAGGAGATATGGACGTGGTCAGATGCGACCATCGACCAGCTTCGCGACGTCGGCGTCGGCAATGACGACGTGGTAGGCATCTTCGCAGGCAACCGAGCCGAATGGGCCGTGGTGGATTCCGCCATCGCCCGCATGGGCGCGGTCCGCACTCCAGCCAACTACATGTCAGCTATCGAAACCGTGGTGTATCAGCTCAACTATGCTGAAGCTAAAGTTGTCGTCACCGACTTCGACCTTGGCACCGCGCTCCTCGAGCAACTCGGCGAGAACCACGGCATAACCATCATCCAGTTATCCGACCCGCAAGGCCGCCGGATCCCGGGCTCGATCGCACACGTTGACCCGCCTGGACCGGAGGTTGATGGCCGCGACACGGTTCATCATCGAGACCCTGTCTCGCGTTCCAGCATCAACTTCACCGGTGGCACCACCGGGAAACCGAAAGCCGTATCGCATTCGGCTCGGTCTGCTGCTGCAGCGTTGTACATCCAGATGATCGAGGCCGAGATCGGCGTTGGGGAACGGATGCTTGTGATGTCTCCACTGGCTCATGCCGGTGGGGCACTCATGCAGGCTGGTATCGCACGGGGAGCCAATATTCGGATCCTCGACTCCTTCGATGCACATCGAACGGTTGAGCTACTGATGCATGATGACATCACCTGGACTTTCATGGTCCCGACGATGATCTATCGGGTGCTCGACGTCATTGATGAATTGCCCGAAGTCCCGAAGCTCGCGCTACGCACCGTTCTCTACGGCGCCGCTCCGATGTCGCCGAGTCGTCTGGAGCACGGGCTCAAGATCTTTGGTCAGGTTTTCATTCAACTCTTTGGCCAGACCGAAGCACCACAGTTCTGCACCCGACTGTCGAAACTCGACCATGACCTCGACCGGCCGGAATTACTGACCTCGTGCGGGAACCCGTCGCTATTCACCGAGGTTCGAGTCACCGACGACCACGGCAATACGTTGCCACCTGGTGAGCTCGGAGAAATCAGTGTGCTCACCCCCTTCGCATTGACTGAATACATCGGCAATCCTGAAGCTACCGCCGAGAAGTTCTGGGGCGATTGGGTGCGCACGGGTGATATGGGCACCATGGACGAACAGGGCTACGTCTACCTGAAGGATCGCCGTAATGACATGATCATTTCGGGTGGGTTCAACGTCTATTCCCGTGAGGTCGAAGACGTATTGTCCAAGCACCCGCAGGTTTCACAAGCGGCAGTTATCGGTATCCCACACGATGACTGGGGCGAAGCGGTTCACGCGGTGGTCGTGCTTCGAGAACCTGACACTGAGACATCGGCTGAGATGTTAACTGAAGAGGAGCTCATCGATTTCTGCCGGAACAAACTGGCCGGATACGCTCGTCCGAAAACCGTTGAGTTCGTTGCTGAATTACCCGTAACACCGTTCGGCAAGATCGATAAGAAAGTCCTCCGAGCATCACACTGGGCAGGTATGGCCCGGGCTATCGGGTAATCCCTGCTCTCTCCCCTTAAACTCTTGGCCGGCCTCGATTTTTGAGGTCGGCCAAGAGTTCTTCCTTTGTCTTGGGGTAATTCCGCTAAGCCGGGAAAGTCGCCCCGACAGCGTGCTCTGCCACATCGGTGGTCTGCTTGTATTTGTCGTGCCTCTCGGACAATCCAGACTCCTCTCAGACGTGAGGATCTCGCTACACAGGGGCATGGTCGATTCCTCGAGAGCCGTCTCGAGAACCACTGAGATCTTCCCCTTTCTCCTTGGTGTGGACGCGACTGAATCCAGGTTCCAAGCAGTCATTGAATGCTCTACGGAATCTTCTACGGGGATGCATCTTGACCTGTGGTCCTCATCACAGATAAGCTAGCGATCGATCGGTCGCATATATTCTCGCGACCTGCTCCCCTTGAGTTGTAGACCCTTTATGAAAGGCCGTATCTAATGCCATTTAAAAACAAGGCTCCTCTGCATCACAGAGCGCTCGCCACTGTCTCATTTGGCGCTGCGGCAGCATTAGTATTATCAAGCTGCAGCGGTTCTGCGGGTGGTGGAGAAGCCGGAGGATCAGGAGAAGGCTTTGAGTACGGCGCATCGCAGGAAGAGATTAGCGAAGTTATAGCCGACCTCGAACCAGTGACGCTCACGTATCAACCCGGCGCTGCCTCTCCAAATACCCCCAACGCCGCGAACGCACACGCTTTCGTTGAGGCTATTGAAGAGCGCTCCGACGGGAAGATCAACTTTGAAGTTGCTTGGGGTCAATCGATTGCTGAGCATGGGGAAATAGAAGCAGCCCTTGCGGATGGTCGAATCGACATTGCTTTCGTTGCACCGATTTATCAGCCGGACGAATATCCGGTGGCTGACTCCTTCAGCAAACTGACGCACTACTCAGCTCCTAGTCCACTGGTCGGAGAGGTTGTGTCGGCGGCTATGATGAGCGACCTTGGGTGGAATAGTGAGGAGTTGCTCGCAGAATATGAGGAGAAAGGCCTCGTGCCGCTTTCCCCACTGATGAGCTCCGGCGACTATTACACGGCTTGTGGCCAACCCGGGACAAGCCTTGAAGACTGGGATGGTCGACAGATGCGCATCGCCGGAAGCGCCCACAGTGCTATCGCTGAGGGCATCAATGCCACAGGCGTATCGATGGCATATAACGAACTTTTTGAAGCTATCCAGCGTGGTACCGTCGACTGTACCTTTACCCAACCGCAGGTCGCCGGAGGGGTCGGCATCATGGAGGCCGCACCCTATCTCGGGATATTCTCCGACCGCCGCATGACAGGCTCTGCGACATCCGGAAATATCGCCGGTTCTGGCTTCCAGTCCTTGCCACTTGCCTATCAGCAGATCATCTTCGACGCGCAGATAGAACACTTCCACGGCAACTTAGTCTCGACAATGGATGCGGCACTCCAAATGGTGCACGATCTGAATGATGCCGGCGGTGAGGTTGCGACGTTTGAACCCGACGCTGAGGCACGTATCCAAGAAATCCAAGAGAACCTCGTCGACGACATGATCGCTGAAGGTCGGCTTGATGAGGATATCCGCGATCAAATGCAGGAACTCGAAGAAAAATGGACCGGCATTGTTGAAGAACTCGGGTATGAAGACGGAGGCAGCCTGGCAGAACTCGACGAGTGGTACGAAGCGGGCAGTGTTGACTTCCGGCCGGTAAGCCAGGAACTCTTTGAAGACGCTGCACTCCCCCACCGCCCGCAGTAACGCCTTAGTCGATTGCCGGTTCGTCACGACCCTTTAGCGGTGCGGCGAACCGGCTTTCTCTATCCCCGTAGTGCCCAGACCATATTTTGGACTTTTGAGCTACGACAACCTACGACGACGCATACCTCAATGATGACGAAGGAACTTTAGTGACCATTGAATTCGAACTGGCCCGCACCCAACTTCCCACCGCTGACATTTATCGCCATGCTTATGAGTTACCGGACCATCCGGCACTGGTAGGAGAAACTACTGTCACTTATGGTGAGCTCCTACAGCGGGTGCAGCAAACCGCAGCGCGTTTAGCGGCTGCTGGCGTTACCGTCGGCGATCGCGTGGCCCTAGTTGCCGGCAACTGTGTCGAATTTCCGATCCTCACCTATGCGACGAACTATCTTGGCGCCATCATCGTGCCCGTAAACTTCCGCCTGTCCGAGGGTGAGATCGCACATATCCTGGGCAACTGTGAACCGACTATCGTCATCACCGACGCCGAGCGCTTCGAGGTCACGAAAGCGGCCGCTGGTTCGACCCTCGTCATGGATCTGGTGAAGACCACCTCGGCGGGAAATGACCCTCATATCCCGGAACCGGTGCTCTGCGACCTCCACGATGACCGAGCCATTATGTATACCTCCGGAACCACGGGGCGTCCCAAGGGCGCGGTCCTGTCGTACATGAACTTCCTGTCGACGACCACCAACTTGTCAATCTCATGGGGCTACATACCCGGGGAAGACTCGGTGCTTATCCCGTCTCCCATGTTTCACATCTCGGCTTTCAGCGTCTTCACGACCAGTATCGCTAACGCGGTGACCGCCATTATTCCGCCATCAACGGGATTCGACGCCGCAGAAATGTTGGACCTCATGGAGCGGCACGCGGTCACGCACACTTTCGGGGTTCCAACCCAATGGCAGATGATCGTGGACGAACAACGCCGTAAACCGCGGGATCTGAAGCTGAGGTTCTACAACTGGGGTGCCGCACCGGCCACCGAAGAACTCCTCACCGCATTACGCGACACGTTCCCACACGCTACTTCGCAGGCAGCATTCGGTCAGACGGAAACCACCGCCAGCGGTGTTTCGCTCGGCCACGAAGACTCGCTGCGCAAACTTGGCTCCGTTGGCAAAGCCAACCGGAACTTCTCCATTCGAATCGTGGATGCCGAGATGAACGATGTCCCCGTCAACGAAGTCGGTGAGATCGTATACCGGGGCCCCGGCGTCATGAGCCGATTCTGGAACAACAAAGAAGCAACTGCCGAAGCTTTCACTGGCGGCTGGTTCCATTCGGGTGATTTAGTACGCCGGGATGAAGACGGCTTCCTGTACGTTGTGGATCGGGTGAAAGACATGATCGTATCCGGCGGAGAAAATATCTACTGCGCCGAGCTGGAAAACGTCATCGCTTGGCACCCGAAAGTTGCCGAAGTATCGGTTGTGGGACGCCCCGACGAGAAGTGGGGAGAGGTACCGGTGGCTGTCGTCGTGCCTCATGATGACAACGACCGGCCCACGCTCGAAGAAATCCGCGATTTCTGTGAAGGCGACCTCGCTCGCTACAAGCTACCGAAAGATCTCGTCATCCAATCGGCCCTTCCCCGCAATGGCATCGGCAAGATTCAGAAGACGACGCTACGTCAGATGGTCAACGCTCGTGACGTTGATTCCTCGCGCTTATCGTCGTTGGCACCTCGGACCTGAGTAGTCGAAACCGAGATTTAAAGACAAAGCGTACCCGGCAGGTAAGTGATTCACCTGCCGGGTACGCTTTTCAGCTTGGACCCTTAGGACCAGAAGTCGGCGCCTTCTCCGACCGCCTTTGGCGGCCACTCAGGGGTTGCCGCAGGGGTCCGAGAGAAACGTGGCGCAGGCGCCGGTTGTGGCACACCGCCAAGTTCTGTGAAGGTATGCCGGGAGCGCATGTGCCCGTCCTGGAGAGCTTCTTCGTAGGTCAAGACCGGGGTAACGCATGCATCGGTACCAGCAAATACCGAGGTCCAGTGCGCCATGTCTTCGGACAAGAAGCGTTCGGTGAAGATCTCTTTTAGGCGTGGCCAGTTGGCTTCGTCAGCGCGGTCGGGTGCGATGTCTTTGACCTCGAGGCCCTCGAGTAGCAGTTCATAGAATTGCGGTTCGATGGAACCGACCGCCATGTAACGGCCATCCCGGGTTTCGTAGACGCCGTACCACGGGGCGCTGCCGTCAAGCGGGTTGGAGAACGGTGTATCGGTCCAGGAGCCCATGCCACGCATCGACCAGATCTGCAGTCCGAGCATGGCTGCTCCGTCCACCATGGCCGAATCGATGACCTGACCCCGCCCCGAGGTGGCACGCTCGTGCAGCGCGGACAGTACACCTAATAGCAGGAACATAGTTCCGCCGCCATAGTCACCCACGAGGTTAAGTGGGACAGCAGGACGCTTTTCAGGATCAGTGATGGCCGACAAGTGGCCGGTCAGCGAAATGTAGTTGATGTCGTGCCCCGCATCGGCGCAGCGCTGACCATACTGACCCCAGCCGGTCATACGTCCGATGATCAGACCAGGGTTATTTTCTGATAGAACCTCTGGATCCAGGCCTAGGCGTTCGATGGTTCCGGGGCGGAAACCTTCTAACAGGACGTCAGCGGTTCGCAGCGATTCGATCAGGCGTGCTCGATCAGCTTCGTCTTTCAGATCGAGCTGAACAACGCGGCGACCTCGTCTGACGATATCGGTTATTTGGTCGGGTTCTTTTGCGCCCGGCCGTTCGACCAGTACGACGTCGGCCCCAAGGTCTGAAAGCATAGCTCCCGCGAGGGGCACCGGTCCGATGGCGCCGAGCTCAACGACCTTAAGTCCCGCTAACGGTCCTTGGCCTGCGGAGTTGGCTGCTAGTTGATTAGACAAATTGTCTCCTAAGAATCTTTGAATAAGTCCCGTGAAGTATCAGTGCAGTTAAGTTCTTGTGGGTGAGAACGGCAGGTTGCGTCGACCAAGCGAAGTTCGCGCGTTTTTCGTGAAAAAATCGCTGGCAGTTTAGATCCAGCTCTATGCGGGACACTGCGGCGCAGCATCCCCGCATAGAACAGGCTCGTACGGCAAGAATCTGGAATGAGCCAGCATTGAGCCGGTCATGGTGGATCCCTGCGCTGGGACGAACCGGACCGATCTGAAATTAGTTGATGAGTTCGAGGATGCTGGCGTTGGCCTGGCCCCCGGCTTCACACATGGTCTGCAAGCCGTACTGGGTTCCGGTGCGCTTCATGTAGTGAATCATGTCGGTCATAATGCGCGCACCGGAGCCGCCCAGTGGGTGGCCCAGGGCGATCGCGCCGCCGTTGGGGTTCAGTCGAGCTGGGTCAGCGCCGATTTCACACAGCCATGCCGCAGGCACGGACGCGAAGGCTTCATTGACCTCAAAAACGCCGATCTGGTCAACTGACAGTCCGGATTTTTGCAGAGCTTTTTGAGTGGCGGGGATGGGGGCGGTGAGCATCGTAATGGGGTCAGCGCCACCTAGTGCGGCGGTGTGCAGCCGGGCAATCGGTTCGTGACCGAGTTCTTTCGCCTTCTCCGCCGACATCACCAGTATTGCGGATGCGCCATCGGAAATCTGGGACGAATTGCCTGCGGTGATCACGCCGTCATCGCGGAAGACGGTTTTGAGCTTACCGAGAGTCTCTAACGTGCCCCCGGGACGAATTCCTTCGTCTTGGGTGAAGGTGAATTCGTTGCCCTCTTTATCGAGCCCGGTAATCGGCAGGATCTGGTCGGCAAAGTCGCCGCGTTCAGTCGCAGCTAAAGCTCGAGCATGAGAGTCCAAAGCCATCTGATCCATCTGCTCACGAGTGAAGCCCCACTGCTCGGCGATCATCTCGGCGCCTTCACCTTGGCTAAAGCTATCCTGGCCATACCGGGCTTCGATGTCTGGACCATACGGTTTACCAGGACCGTTGTTCCGGTTGGTGCCCATCGGCACGCGGGTCATGCTCTCCACACCGCCGGCTACGACGATATCCGCATGGCCTGCCATCACTGAAGAGATAGCAAAGGTTAAGGCCTGCTGGGAGGAACCGCAGGCACGGTCAACCGTGGTGCCGGGGGTGGTTTCAGGCCAGCCAGCGCCCAAGGCAGCCCAGCGAGCCACGTTGCCGGCTTGCTCCCCTACCTGGACTACACAGCCGAAAATCACGTCATCGACGAGCGCAGGATCTAACGAGTTCCGCTCGGCCAACCCTTTTAGGACATGACTTCCTAATTGCACGGGGTGAATATCCCGCAATGCGCCACCACGCTTACCAACGGGTGTCCGCACCGCATCTACGATCACTGCTTCAACCAAGGGAACTCCTCAAAATGTTTCTGTGTCGATTCGACTGTCGTGTAATACATTATATATTCTGTGATTGAGTTCACCATATACTACCAGCTCTAAGAAGAACCCACGAAGCAAATTCAGATCGCAAGCTTTCCCAGCCTCGGCACGAATGGGACAAGTTCGAACGCTGACTTCGATGTTCCGCGACACGAATTTTAAACGTGTCCCAATCCAGCGTTGACCGGACCTGATTTCAAATGTAATCTAAGTCACGCAGCTCATGGCCTACATCCCATGAACGCGCGCAGTTATACGGAGGAGAGGACTATCCGAAGACTTTCAGAACCAGAGGACCGAAAGCGCTTCTGAGTGCTCACACCTTCATATGACAGACCGCAGCTGCCTTGTACTACCGCTGAGTGAACATGCACGAAACCGCGGGCCGCTCAGCACAACATCACCCCGCAAAGCCCTTAACGCAGGCTGACTTACCGGCTGCGGCGCACGAGAAGGAAAGGCTACGTATGTACCCATTCGAAAACAGTCAGTACCAACATCTCGCGTGAATTGCTAACTGTTTTTTCGATTGACGTACGTTGTGGGATTACTCAGATGACCGAAATGCACATGTAAGTCGCGGTTACGCGACAGATTCCGACACCTCAAAGAGAGCCTGCTATGTTAACTAAAATCAACGATCGTCTTAATAGGACGCTCTCGATCATTACCGCTGTGGTTTTGATCGTAATGATGCTTCACGTCGTGGCACACGCAGTACTCCGCTTTCTCTTTAGTTCACCCATCTACGGAACTAATGAGATGGTGCAATACTGGTATCTTCCTTTAGTAGCCCTTCTGGGCATCCCTGCGGCCCAACTGCAAAAGCAACACATCACCGTGACCCTGGCAACCGGCCAGATGAACTTCTGGAACGCGGCCATTTATAAAATGTTCGCAGCGTTACTGGGCTTCGGTGTCAGCCTCCTCTGGGCCTGGTTCGGTTTCGAAGAAGCTCTACATCGAATGTCAATTGGCGCGACCGCGGGCGTAACTGACGTCACCATATGGCCCGTGTACTTCCTCGTTCCATTGACTTTCTTGCTCCTTGCCGCCCTCTACATCGTTGAGCTGATAACGGTTCGGCAAGCTGACGACCCTGAACAACCCATGGTCAGCGAAACCGCCGATGATATAGAAACAGCCAGCAAGTGACATCACTCAACCTATTAGGTCCCACCAGGAGAACTCTATGACCGTCGAAACTGGGAAACCTCCCATTAGCACCAGCCCAAAAATTTTGCCGGCTGATACGAGAACTAGGAAACCCACCGCAAAAGCCCTGATCATTGGCTTTGGTTTGATCGCTGTCTGTCTGGTGGGCTTGTTCACCAGTAGCTCCACAGCGATGGCAGGCATGTGGTGCGTTTTCCTCATGCTCGTCCTGATCTTTTTGGCAGTGCCAGTCGCTCTTGCGTTGTCTATCCCGAGTATTGTTGGGGTTTTTGCCATTAGCGGCGCGCCCGCCTCGATAAATATTCTATCCACGGCACCGTACAACACCGTGGCAAGCTGGAGCTTCAGCGTAATCCCGGCGTTTATTTTCATGGGAATGCTTCTCACCCAGTCCGGGATGACCACCAGAATCTACACAGCTACGGATCGTTGGTTCTCCTGGCTGCCCGGTGGTATCGGTGTTGGGACAACCGCAGCTGGTGCAGGTCTGGGATCCGTCTCTGGGTCAACCATCGGGATGACCTACACGCTGGCACGGGCTGGCCTCCCAGAGATGTTGCGCATGGGG
>Ga0209487_1002810_pt1 | contig 13945 bp, 15 predicted proteins | sample Poulit2012_FD_187524 | JGI IMG/M metagenome (GOLD analysis project Ga0209487, IMG submission 187524) | Agricultural soil microbial communities from Georgia to study Nitrogen management - Poultry litter 2012 (SPAdes) (version 2) | ecosystem: Environmental > Terrestrial > Soil > Agricultural land... | reverse complement strand
GAGGAGAACATCATGATATAATAAGATAAATTAACTGTGCTAGAAGAGTAAAGAAGTCAGGACAGCTACAGTAAGTAACTTTTACGCTATTAGAAAGACAGACCCTTGCAGAAGATTTATTCGTTTTCATGCTAAGAAGAAATTAGTTTTCTTGTAAATTAGGAGGGATAAAGTGCAAAGAAAAAAAGGAATTATTATTTTTACCCTGTTAACGATTCTATTAACGACAGGACTTGCTTTTTTACTTAGATGGTTACATATGGATTCTCTATCGCCCTTTCTTATGTTCATTCCCTTTGTAATAAGTGTATTCGTTCAAAAATTAGTCTTTAAAAAGCCCATTTTTAAACAGGGTGAATTTGGTTTTCGCCTCGGACAAAAAAGATGGTTACTTTATGGACCTTTATTTAGCCTTGTATTTGTCTTGCTAAGTTACACGTTATCTTATCTATTCAATGCCGATTTGTTCTCTTTACAGACAACAGAAACCGTTATGAAGGAAAAGGTAGCGACGTATAGCGAGAGCTATTCACTATTCATAAATATCGTAATTGCAGCAAGCGTGCAGATACTACTCGCACCCTTAATAAATATTTTACTATATATCGGAGAGGAGGCAGGATGGCGCGCTTTTTTATATCCTAATCTAGTAAAAGTTCATGGAAAGTTCGGACTTTTTTATGGTGGAATTATTTGGGGAATCTGGCATGCACCGATGATTTATCTTTATGACTTAAATTATGGAAAACATCATCATCTTGGACTTCTATTTATGATTGTTTTTTGTGTCTTGCTAGGAATCATTATGCAATATATTTATACGAAAAGTGGCTCTGTTTTTTCTGTCGCCCTAGCCCATGGGATGTTAAACGTTGCTGGAGGATTTATCCATAGTTTCGTCATTACTGATGAGTATCATTATTTCCTGTACGGAGCAACTGGACTCATTGGATTGTCTTTATTACTTATAGGAGCTATTTACTGTTACAGAAGATTTCCTAATTATTCATAAATGAAAAGCGGGATGCACCAATTTTGGGCATCCCGCTTATCTTTATATCACGTAATAAAACACAGCAAAGAAATGAAATACGGAGCCTAATAAAACAAAAATATGCCAAATAACGTGATGATAAGGAATTTTTTTATACACATAAAAAATAGCTCCTACCGTATAAATAATCCCGCCTGTGACAAGCAATGCAATCCCGTGGCTATGCATCACTTCTGTTAATGGCTTCCAAGCAAAAACAATTAACCAACCCATTAGAATATAAAATAATGTAGATAAAATGATAAATCTTTTCACAAAGAACAGCTTAAAAATAATACCTGTTACAGCGATTGACCAAACGATGGCAAATAACACCCAGCCAAGTGTTCCTTTCAAATGGACAAAAAGGAAAGGTGTATATGTTCCAGCAATAAATAAATAAATCGATGAATGATCAAAAATTAAGAATATATCCTTTGCCCTTCCTCGCGGCAAACTATGAACAATCGTTGATGACAAATACATGAGTAACATTGTCACCCCGAAAATCGTCACCGAAACAATCTTCCACGGATCCCCCGTGAACGATGAATAAACGATAAGTAATACTAACCCGGCAATACTTAAAAGCGCACCTATTCCATGGGTAATGGCGTGCAGGATTTCTTCCCTTTTCGAAAAAATATGAGTTGGCATCACGATCACTCCTATATATTGTATATATCCTACATGATATGAGGAAAATTAGCTAATGGGAATGGTATTAGTATGTAACAACATCAAAAATTTAACATATTAACTTCTTCTCCGTTTGATAAGAAAGGCATACAAGCAAAGGAATACACCAAATATTCCAGTTCCAATTGGATATATTAAAGGAAAAAATGTTGATGGATACCCTTCAACAATGTCTGAATAATATCCCATACTACTTAAGGAAGTACCTGATTCATTTATTAACCGAACAGCTAGTGGATTTTGTTTTCGTTTTTCGTAAGTAATTTTCTCTTCATTAATCTTTCCCTTTTCATCAATCCAAACAATTTTCCACTCTCGTTCCTCCATATCTTCCATATCATCTGTCAGTCGTTGCACAATAGCAACTTGATTATCAACCGTTAATATATCGAGCCATGAAAAATATCGACTTCCTCTATTACGATTCGAGAGCCATATTTCATCTGCTGTTGTTACTTTTTCATCGTTTACTAGTAGATGAAGTTTCACGATATCTCCAGCTTTAACGCCCTCTTCTTTATCCCAAAAAGTTAACCTGCCTTTTCTTCCTGTTTCTTCCTCAACAATTTCAATATCATGTCCATTTATCTCTATATTTTGAACATCTATATGTGAAGGAAATCCCTCTTCCACATAAGCATGTTTCACTTGAAATTTATTATTTATTTTCCAATCAACGACTAATTCCCTCATTATTTGAAACAAAAAGATAGCAGAAAATAATATTAAAAATGTACCAATAAATAAGAGTATCCTTCTCATTTTTCCCACACCTTAAATGATAATTTTTAATAAATTAACCACTTTAGTAATCTTATGACTTTGATTACAACAAAAATGTAGTTTATTTTGATTTTATTTTTAAATGGACTTTAACTAAAATCCTATTAAATTTCTTATACATTCTCTTATACTCATAATAGTACATTTCGCAAACATTTACATCTAGGTCTTTAACTATCAAACCTTATATGCCTTTTTATGTTCGTAAGTTATAATTTTTTTAATATTTCTCGTTAATCATTGACTAATCTAAAAGATGCTTATATAATTTAGCTGACATTGATAATCATTATCAATTGGGTGATGTAAGCAAATTATTAATCTCTATTTTTAATGAATGACATTATTTCTTGTTTTATACATTTTATTTAATCTATGGGAGGATTTAATCATGAAGCGATTTATATATATTTTAATTGTTCTTACTATATCTGTCGGGATTGTTGCAGGTTGTACAAGTGAAGGTGGAGAAAGTAATGAGAATAGCTCCTCTAGCCAAACTGTCCTTGTTACCCATGAATTAGGCGAAACAGAGGTTAAACAAAACCCAGAAAATGTTATCGTCTTTGATTTCGGTATGTTAGATACACTAGATTATTTAGGAATTGACGTTGTTGGTGTTCCACAACAAAACATTCCAGATTATCTAGAACAATATCATGATGATAAATATAAAAATATTGGTAGTTTAAAAGAGCCGGATTATGAAACAATTGCAAATATCGATCCAGATTTAATTATTATTTCCGGTAGGCAAGCCGATCAATATGATGAACTAAAAAAACTAGGTCCAGTCGTTCATTTAGGGATCGACTTTGAAAACTATTACGATTCTTTCCAGGAAAATGTCATAACAATTGGAGAGATTTTTGATAAAGAAGCAGAAATTGAAGAAGCCCTCTCTTCTATTGACGAACAAATAAACAATCTTGCAAATCAAGCTGAAGAGTTTGATAAAGAAGCATTAATCATTTTAGCGAACGACGATAAAATTAGTGCTTATGGTCCAAATTCCCGTTTCGGTATTATCCATGATTTATTTGGGATACCTGCTATTGACGAGAATATTGAAGCATCTACTCACGGAATGAATGTTTCTTTTGAATATGTAACTGAAATGGATCCAGACTTGCTCTATGTTATCGACCGTAGTGCAGCGATCGGGGAAGAATCGGCAGCAAAAAACATTGTTGAAAACCCACTTATGAATTCAACAAAAGCTTTACAAAATGAAGACATTTACTATTTAAATCCTGACGTTTGGTATCTGTCCGGTGGCGGAATTTTATCTGTCCAAGAAATGGTCAAAGAAATTAAAGCAAGTTTACAATAAATTTTAAACAACAAGTACCTTATGTTCTTCTATGGTGCTTGTTTTCTATATAGGTGCTTAGCTGCAATGGAGCAAAGGAGTGTAAATAGAATGAATGTAAGACTTTTACGACCAGAGGATGCAAAAAAGCATTTCAATTTAAGACTTAAATCTCTCCAAGAAAGTCCTATGTATTTTGTCAAAAGCTATGAAGAAAAAAAAGCAATCGGCTGCTACGTATGAAAAGAGATTTGAAAATCCAGAACATAGTTTTACATTTGGTGCCTTTGACGGTGAAAAATTAGTTGGAATCATTACTCTGGTTAGACAGCAACTAGTAAAATTACACCACCGTACATCCATTATCTCCATGTACACTAAGTCAAATTATCGTGGATTAGGTATTGGAAAGGCATTATTAGAAAAAGCCATTGAACAAGCGAAAAATCTTGATGGCGTAGAGCAAATCCATTTAACCGTTGTCACAACGAACGAAGCAGCAAAACATCTATATTCATCTTTTGGATTTACAATTATCGGTAAAGAAGAAAAAAGCACTAAAATATCATGATACATATGTTGACGAGGAAAAAATGGTGTTATTTTTATAATATCGTCTGAAATTTTCTACTTTGATACGGTTTAATTGATAATGATTATCATTTTTAGTACAGTAACATATAGATGATTATTAAATAAGGGGCTGAGCGTTTGAGAATTGATTGGACGAAAATAACAAAAATTGTCGATGAGACTTCAGATATTAAAACATTTTATTTAGAAGTACCAGAAGACTTTACGTGGGAAGAAGGTTCCTATACACATATGGCACTCAAAGGATTTAATGAGGGAGAAAAGCCAAATCGTGGTTTAGTACGACATATGTCAATTTGTACATTACCAAATGAAAATACTATTGGCATTACTACACGAATTCGCGAGCTTTGCTCAGAATATAAGGAAAGACTGAAAACAATCAAAGTTGGCGATAAAGTCGCTCTTTTTAAAACCTTAACAAATGTTCCGCTTAGAAGGGAAAATAAAATCATTTATTTATTGTCGGCTGGTGTCGGGTTAGCGACATTAAGACCACTTGCTCTTAGCTATTTAGAAAACCAAGAAGATATTAACCACGTTCATTCATTAAATATCGATACTTCAAAAGAATATTTATTTACAGATCTTTTCCAAACAGATGAGAGCAAAAATTTCACAGCTGAATATGTTGATGACCGTAAGAAATATTATGAACGTGTCAGTCAATTAGCCGAGGATAAAGAGAGTATCTTTTATATCGTCGGTAGTGATGAATATATTAAAGAAAATATTGAACTTCTCTTAAAAAATGGTATTTCACAAGAACAAATTTCCCTCGACAAGCATGATAGTGAACTGCCTGAATTTTTCCCAGAGAAAAAAGCTATGTAAAATCATTCTTTTCTTATCAAAATTAACTTCCCTATAAGTAACGATTATTCGTCTGCTTATAGGGTTTTTTATATTTAAAATATTCAATTCATTTGTCTTAAACATGTATGTAGACTATCATATTAGCGATTACTTATATGATAGAACTAAATATATTCATGGAGGAATTAATGTATAGATAGTCATCGTTTTAAATTGAAGGAGCAATGAAACTTCATGCAAATTACGTTAGCAATTATCATTTTTTACTTACTCTTACCTTTGTTATTTGGCAACCACGTAATCTATCAATCGGTTGGTCTGCTTGTGGTGGAGCCATTTTAGCTTTACTTGTCGGTGTCGTTAATTTTCAAAATGTATGGGATGTTACTAACATTGTTTGGAATGCTACTTTAGCACTTATCGCAATGATCATTATTTCTCTTATTCTTGATGAAATTGGCTTTTTTAAGTGGGCCGCATTACATATGGCTAAACTAGCTAAGGGAAATGGACTCTTGATGTTTATATACATAATGATTTTAGGTGCAATCGTAGCCGCCTTTTTTAATAATGACGGTGCTGCACTTATTTTAACGCCGATCGTCTTAGGGATGGTTCGCGCATTACATTTTGATGAAAAAATGGTCTTTCCGTACATTATTGCGAGTGGTTTTATCGCAGATACAACTTCCCTACCACTCATTATTAGTAACTTAGTTAACATTATTTCGGCAGATTTCTTTCTTATCGGTTTTATCGAATATGCTAAGCATATGATTGTGCCTAATTTCTTCTCCCTAGCAGCAAGTATCACTGTTTTATACTTGTTTTTCAGAAAAAGTATTCCTAAAAGGTATAATCTTGAACAATTAATACATCCAAAATCAGCAATAAAAGATAAACGAATGTTTCAATTATCATGGTCCATTTTAAGTGTCCTGTTTATCGGCTATTTGGGCAGCGAGTTTTTCCAAATTCCTGTTTCCTTTGTTGTGGGAACCGTTGCAATTATCTTTTTATTTATCGGAAACCGAAATTCTTCCATCAACACAAAGAAAGTCATTAAGGGAGCTCCTTGGAATATTGTCTTCTTCTCAATTGGGATGTATGTCGTTGTCTACGGGCTACGAAATGCTGGACTAACATCCCTTTTGGCGATGGTTATTGATTGGGGTACAGAACAAGGTTTATTCGTTGGAACGATGATCATGGGATTTGCTTCAGCCATTCTATCATCAATAATGAATAACTTGCCGACCATTCTCATGAACGCATTAGCAATAACCGAAACATCTTCAAGCGGACTTATGCAAGATACGCTTATTTATGCAAATATCATTGGAGCTGATTTAGGACCAAAAATTACTCCTATCGGTTCATTAGCTACACTTTTGTGGTTACACGTACTCACTCAAAAAGATATGAGAATATCCTGGGGAACATATTTTAAAATAGGAATCGTATTAACAATCCCTGTTCTATTCATTACATTACTCGGTTTATTCCTTTGGTTACTTATAATCTAGGAGAAGATTCTTTAAAAAACTAGAGTTAGTATCTTATAATAAGAGTACATGTAAATGTTGTAGGGAGAGATACCGATTGGATATTGACAATATTATTCAACAAGTGAAAAACTATGAAGCGACATTATTGAATGAAAAACAGATTCAAAATTATGCCGTTTTATTACCGTTACTCGAGAAAAACGGTGAAACTCATTTACTTTTTGAAGTTCGTTCCATGCAAATGCGTAGTCAGCCAGGAGATGTCTGTTTCCCCGGCGGAAAAGTTGAAAAAACAGATAAAGATGAAAAGCATGGGGCCCTTCGAGAAACGAGTGAAGAATTAGGGATACCGATAAAGCAAATATCTGATGTTTATCCTTTGGACGTTATGGCACTAAGTTTGGATCGGATCATTTATCCTTTTATCGGAAAACTTCCTCCTCACATCGAATTACAACCGAATAAACATGAAGTTGCTGAAATCTTTACAATCCCTGTTAACTTTTTGTTAGAAAACAAACCTAAAAAATATAAAGTAACATTAAAAGCAATCCCTGAAGAAGACTTTCCTTATCATTTAATTGTCGGTGGTAAAGATTACGACTGGAGTCACCGCACAATTTATCAATATTTTTATACCTATGGCGAGTATGTAATTTGGGGATTAACAGCCAAAATTATTTTAAACTTTTTACACATCTTAAAACAAACGTAAAACTCTCCTTAAAGGACAACCATCTTGACTATCTCTAAAAGGAGAGTTTTTTCTTTATTCATATTCTTTTTCAAAGGTTTTCGTACTACGAACTGTATCAATTGGTCGGACCATCTTTTCAATACTTTCACGTTTTTCCTCTAAAAATGGTGGTAAAGACAGTTTTTCACCAAGGGTTTCATAAGGTTCATCGCCCAGAAACCCAGGCCCATCTGTCGCAAATTCAAATAAAATTTGCGGGGCAACTTGGGAGTAAAGTGACTCAAAGAAAAAGCGATCAACGTGACCGGATGTCATAAAACCAAAACCTCTTAATCGCTCATCCCAATAATCGATTTCAGAACGATCCTCTACACGAAAAGCAGCGTGATGAACCGTTCCATAGCCTTGTCTTGCCGATGGTAAATCAGGAGTATGTCTTACAATAATTGACGCTCCGTTTCCACCTTCACCTACTTCAAATAAAAATTCATTACCTTCATTAGCTGTTTCTTTAAACAAAAGCACACGTTCTAACATTGTCTTAAAGTAATCAATATCAGAAATATTTACGACGACTGGCCCTAAACCAGTAATCGCATATTCATTTGGTATTGGTCCTTTCTTCCACGGAATACCCGCTTCAACCCCTTCATTACATTCATCAGAAATAAGTTGATATTTTTGATCATCGAAATCAACAAAAGGCAAAATCTTTTTGCCGAATTGCTCCTGAATCCCTTCACGTTCAATGTCTAAGCGGTTAAATCTTTTTTCCCAATATTGTAATGCCTCATCACTTGGTACACGAAAAGAAGTTTTATAAATTTCATTTGTTCCATGAGACCCCTTAGGAATCCCCGGGAAGTCAAAAAACGTCATATCTGTTCCAGGGTTTCCCTCGTCATCAGCGAAAAACAAATGATACGTTTGAATATCATCTTGATTAACTGTTTTCTTAACGAGCCTCATGCCTAACACATATGTGAAAAACTCATAATTTTTTTCTGCACTGCTCGTAATAGCGGTGACGTGATGTACACCTTTTATTTTCATCTATAATCCCTCACTTTTAGGTTGATTGGTACTTGTATCATTCTGTATTCATTATCACTTTACTATGCAACTGATTAACAATCAAAAAAATTGCCTCGAATTCGAGATAACTTTATATAAAAAGAAAATAGACATCTATACCACTATTTGCAATATAGATGTCTATCCTTTGTTCATCTCTAAAATTTATTCTGGTAAATCAAATTCAACGGTTTTTCCTTTAGATAAGTCGATTGTTTCTTCGCCTTTTAATGGTCCATACTCTAACTCAAAAGGTTTGTCTTTCCAAATCTTGTCGTACTGTTCTTTATCTAACACAAATACAACATAGGCTTCATCTTCTTCGCCTTTTTCAATGATATCACCGTATCCATAAGGGGATAAGAACAGCTCATGTAGTGTGTATTGTTTTCCATCATTTAATGTGAGTTTAGATGATTGACTAGATAAGTCAATCGCTTCATCTTCCCCGTTTTCTATAAGTAATTTAACCGTCAAAATAATAATTCCTTCATCAAAGTCTTCAAAGCGCGGAGCTTCATTTTCATTCGGTTCAAATTCTGTAAACTGATATCCTTCTAATGTTACTTTAGAATTTCCTAATTCTTTCGTTTCACCAATATCTTCTTTTTCTTTGACCATTGTTTTATTACCCATATTATCTGTCACTGTAGCATCTGGATAAAACTTTGCACTTTCCTTTTCTCTTTCGCTTCCCTCTTCACTAACTACGATGGTAAATTCTGTTTTAGAACCATATTCATTTACATAAGAATACTCATCTGCATCATATTCATCTCCAGCAGGTGGCACTTCAAAAGATGCTTTTCCAACACTGTCAATTTCGTCAATTTGGTATGTGCGAAGATTCATCGCTACATATCCTGAAACTGTTTCTTTTGCTTCAAGGACATGATCATTATCTCTTAACATTTCAATAAGCTGACTCTCTTCTGAAATCAAATCCTTTTGTGGTCCTGGATAACGATCAGCACCATTATACGTTAAACTAAAAGTAGGAACATAGGCAATCTCTTCATCTAATTTATTCTTAATGGTTACGTGAGCGAGTAAAACAGCACCTTCATCTTCACTATCAAAAGGAATAGCAAAATTTTGATGAAAATCTTCTAATTCTACAACGACATAACCATTTAATGAAATCTCATACTCTTCTTCCTCATGGACCTGCACTTCATCAGTTTCATAATAAACGGAAGCTATACCGTCTGTTTGCTCCTCAAGATCATCTAATATCTCATTAAAGTCTAATTCGGATGCATTTACTGTTTCATTTTCTTCGTTATCGTTGTTGTTATTTCCATTGTTATCATTGTTGTCATTGTCATCATTATTATTATTCTCGACTACATTGTTATTATTGTTGTTGTTTTCATTATTGTTGTTGTTTTCATTATTGTTATCGTCCTTAGAACAAGCGACAAACAATGATATTAATAAAACAATGAATAAAAAAGTAATTAATCTTTTCTTCATAAGTTCTCTCTCCTTACTTAATATCTATCTAATTTATAAAGCTAAAATTTAATCTTTAGGTACTCACCTGCAACTTTCGTATAGATTTTCTTCCTTAATAAAATTAGATATATTCAAATTGTACATAACTAAAAATGAATAACAAGTGTACAAAGATGCAGGAACTATATACCGTTTTCTTAAAGAAATTCAAAGAAAAATGATAGCTCATGGTGTTAACAGACTAGATCCCCTCTTGACTATTGACCTAAAAATTGTCATTAGAATACTCTCTCATTTTCATGTATAAATTCGCGTATCATCATGGTAGTATTACATATAGAAGTTAAAAAGGGGGAGTTAGAAGTGAAATATACAATCGCGGATGTACACATAACTTGTCCATGTTGTAAAAATGATACTTTTGATTTAGATTACCGGCAATTAAATACAAAAGGAGCGAGCTTTTTTAATTTTGACTGGGCAAATAAAAATGCGGCAATATTAGTTTGTCATAAGTGTAGTCATGTTTCTTGGTTTATGGATGAGCCGATTCCTATTGGTGAATGAAATACATTCTAAAGAGACTAATTATTATAAAGTCGGATAAAAACATGTGATGCTAGGTGTGTTTACAATATTTTAGGTTTAGCTTATCAATGAATATAAAGATTTATTGTCCCGATTTATAACTATTAGTGATGATGAATAAGCAACAAAAGGCGCACATATAAGTGTGCCAAAAAGAATACACTTTTGTTGGATATTTAGTAGATAAATGAAAAGAAAGGATATTGATATAATTTGAAACTTGTTAATTTAGCTATTAAACAATTAAATAACAATGCCTACAACCACAATAACGATTTATTTTTCTCTGAATACTTTCGGATATTTAATACAAATCAAAATTTCGAAGTCGACACTAAAAGTCTAATGAAAATGTACAATGAACATGATACCTATAAAGCAATCTCATTCTTAAAGTCGACCGTTCAAACAGAACTATCTAAAGTGAAAAACTATTTAAATATAGATACCGATCTACATATGGTAACTTTTTTTGGTGATTGTAGTTATGATGGTCATGGAATGTTAATCAAGGGAAAGCCATATGTTTTCTTCGATTTAAATGCAATTATACCAAGAATAGACTTTTATAACTTTAACGTTTTTGCAACTCATGAAATCTTACATGCCATTCATTACTATTTGAATCCTGAATTTTATCAATTAAACCATCGTACAATCGAGGAAAAGTATTTAAAATTACTTCTTTCTGAAGGCATAGCTACACATCTTAGCCACGTCATTACTAAAGAAAATAAAGAAGATGCTTATTGGTTTGGCTATCTGGAACCTGAACAAGTATTACATTGGATAAATAACTGTGAAAACATGAAAAAAGATATAAGTCATTCCTTGCACGAAACTATTCATGCCAACGAATTCAATAACCTCTTATTCAATCGATTATTTGGTATTGATGATTTTACAAAACCTACTTCATATCGATTGGGATACTATTACGGTTCAGAAATTATTAAAAAGTTTCTACAAGAAAAACACGTCCGTGATGTTTTAACACTTTCTTATGAACAGGCTAGAAAGAGAATATATAATTACTTTGATTTTTAAAAGATTTTTTCCAAGCATGTTAACGATTCTATGAATGTATGGGCCGATTAATTGAAGTAATTAGAAAAATGAATAGCTACAATATCTGATTTATGATTTCAGATTGAATGTTCTTACCATCGAACGGAATAAAATTAAAGCATGACATGTAAAACACTCGGACATAAAATGAATCAATGTAAACAAATAAAAATTTATTACATTTTTTATCCGTTTATAATGCTGAGGTTAGGATTGTGATTTCACACAGTACCTTATCTTCCTACTACTTATGACAATGAAAAAGCTCATATAAAAATTAGAAGAACGGAATATTTGGTTTAAAAGTGGTTAGTTTTCCTTGAGAGAACATATTTAAAAAGAATAAATTCACAGATTAAATAAAAAGACGAGAAGTTACACTCGTCTTTTTATTACTATTTTATTTTCAAGTTAGAATCAAGCCAAGGTCGGAGGATAGATAATACATTATCAGATTGCATAGCTCCTGTGTGATCAAGTCCTTCCAAAACTTCAACATCCCAGCCAATGGCTTCAAGTTCTTGACGATTATTTTTGAGGGCTTCGGCGATATTAACAACTACTTCACCCCAACGAGAACCGTAATCTATGATATCATCAGAACCCGCAAAGCATAATCGTGGACAGGTAATTTTATCTTGAACTTTTCTATCGTTAAAATGCTCTAATGCTCGATACGAGGAAGACATTTTATGGGTCGTCTGAGTTACAGTTAACATTTCTCTGTATGGTCCATCAATTGGGGGAAATCCACCCATAACGAGTGCCAAAAGACGATTAGTGCGAATAGCTAATTGCATTCCACTTAAGGCAAGCCATGAGTATCCATAATAGGCAAATTTATCTGTATCTGTTGCATCGGCAATTGCTAAAAAATCTCTTGCTATATTTTCAGGTATTAAAGTTTCTGGCTTAGCATAACTTAATACATGCGCTTCATAGTCAAAAGCCACTACTCGATATCTATCACTTAATCCATCCATGAGGGACTTACCAAGAGATGAATCAACCCCCCATTTTTTCATTTCATCAGCCTGTTCCCCTTCTATCGGAAAAGTATTAACTGGCATTAGAATTGTATGACCATTGCCTTGGATGACTACATTAATCGTATTTCCATCATGCATTTTAACTTATTTCATTTTCATGCTCCTTTGTGATTTTGGATTTAAATGCATATTTACCAGCTCGAAGATTTATCAAAATCCTTTTAGTGCTAGACACTTCATTTTTCACATAACTAATCCAGATACCTACAAGTTCTGGATGCATGGAAGGTTTCTGTGTAAATTCATCTGTTGACAAACTTTCCAAGAAATTAACTGAACTATCAAATGCAATACATCGTTTTTCTAAAAGTTTTATCACTTTTTCCCTTGAAAACATTTCCATGAAAGCAATACCTACTGCAAAATGCTGAATATTTATACTTACAAGTGCTGATTCTAGTAGTTTTGTAAATTCATTTTTCCCTTGCCTTGTTATTTCATATTCCGTACGGGATGGACCAAGCTTTACACTATCCTTGGAATTAATCTTCTTAATCAATCCCTGCAATCTAAGTCTGTCAAGGGCATGATAAATAGACCCAGGTTTTACATTTGTCCAAGTTTCTGCATGCCATGAAGTGATTTCACTATATACTGCATATCCATGACTAGTTCCCTGTTTTAAGATTGAACCTAATACGAGTAATCTAACTGTGGAGATTAACATCCTCCTATCCAAAATTTCTTTTCTATTCAAATTTGATTAGTTACACATAAGTTAATTCCTTAATATCACCTAAAAGACAAATCCCTCTTATGTTCAGTAAATTTACGCTGTAAAACAAATAAATATCCCATTAACTTTCATTTAAGGTAATAATGACTAGGAGAAAAATTGTAACAAAGCCTTTGTGATTGAAGTTTCTGAAAACTCATTGTAATTACTAATCATTATGATAACATATAGAATGTAAGAATTTGGTAAACGGATTAGATTGTATAACAAAACAAGTTGGGGAAGGGTGACATGAGAAAAGGAATTATTTTCTTGTTAGTAGCTAATATATTACTGTTATTGAACGGGTTCAACAATGAAAAAATTGAAATGTCATCTCCATATACGATAGGGCAATAATCTATTAAATATTAGCAATTCTGATTTTGTCGCTCAGGATAATTAAGAATTTCTATTATATAAACGATGATTGAAACGAAATGATCACAAGAACAGACGGAGATAGCAAAAGACTTAGGAAAAACACCTGTGCGAGAAACCTGAATATAGATGACGAATATATACTATGAAAGACTTACCGTTTTTTTATA
>Ga0209487_1002809_pt1 | contig 13945 bp, 15 predicted proteins | sample Poulit2012_FD_187524 | JGI IMG/M metagenome (GOLD analysis project Ga0209487, IMG submission 187524) | Agricultural soil microbial communities from Georgia to study Nitrogen management - Poultry litter 2012 (SPAdes) (version 2) | ecosystem: Environmental > Terrestrial > Soil > Agricultural land... | reverse complement strand
AAGTGATTCGTTTTAATTAAATCTTTCAGTTCTTCAACCGTTGTCACCGTGATTTTTTCTTGATTAGGTCGATTAAAATTTTTATAAGCGTAATCGACACCTGTTAAAATTACGAGCATATCCGCATTGATCTGTTCGGCTAATTTCTCCGAGGCGAAATCTTTGTCAATCACGGCTTCAATACCCCTCGTTTCATCGCCATCTTTAATGACCGGAATCCCTCCACCTCCCGATACAATTGGAATCACGCCAAGCTCAACTAACTTTTCGATTAAAGGCGCCTCAGTCACATCGATCGGTTTAGGTGATGGGACAACCTTTCTCCACCCTCTACCAGAGTCTTCAACGAAAACTTCATCTGCGGTTTGTTTGTCCTTCTCTTCTTCTGTTAAAAAGGGGCCGATTGGTTTTGTCGGATGACGGAAAGCTGGATCATCTTTATCGACAACAATTTGTGTTAATAATGTCACGACATCTTTTTTGATTCCATGTTTTTTCAAGGCATCTCTTAAAGCATTTTGCAACCAATAACCCATGCTACCTTGAGTCATCGCCACACATGTGTCTAATGGCAAAGCTGGGTTTTCTTTAGAATCCGCCGCACTTTGCTGTAAAAGCAAGTTTCCGACCTGCGGACCATTGCCATGAGAAATGATGATTTCATGACCTTTCTCAACCAACGGAACAAGCTTCTCCGCTGTTTGTCTTAACGCTAATTGTTGCGATGCTGCACTGGCATCTTCTGATAAAATTGCATTTCCCCCAAGTGCAATTACAATTCTCTTTTTCATCTCTCCACCTCATTCGATTAGATTGTCCTATCTTTTATATGCTAAAATGTGTGAGACATTTTTTACTTATCTAGTATTGTATAATTATACATCACCTGAGTAAAGTCTTTTTTTCGTTTTTCTGAAAAATTCTCCTTCTAAATTTACAAAAACATTAAAAAACCCTCAAAGGTCATGATTGCATCAATAACCTTTGAGGTGTATTTTTATTCATTCACCATTGTTAGTGAAATGCGTTCCTTTTCTAAATCCACATCGAGCACCCAGACAGTGATGACATCGCCAACAGCTACTACATCTTGGGGATGCTTCACATATCGCTTTGACATTTTTGAAATATGAACTAATCCATCTTGTTTAACACCGATGTCAACAAAGACACCGAAGTCCACCACATTTCTTACTGTTCCTTGCAATTCAAGTCCCGGCTTTAAGTCTTCCATCGATAGAACATTCTTCTTTAATAATGGTTTTGGTAAATCATCCCTCAGATCGCGCTCAGGACGACTTAAGGCTTCGATGATATCCCGAAGTGTTAGCTCCCCAACATCAAGCTCGCTAGCCAGAGCTGAAACATCGAGCTCGGTCAGTTTTTGCTGTAATTTTTCAGTACCTAAATCTGATTTTTCACAATCAATCATCGCTAACAACTTTTCCGAAACCTGATAACTCTCAGGGTGAATCGGCGTTCTATCTAACGGTTCCTCGCCATCATTGATTCTTAAGAAACCAATACTTTGCTGATACGTTTTCTTCCCTAGACGCGGAATATCCTCCAACTGCTTACGATTAGTATAGAACCCTAATTCCTCACGCTTTTTAACAATATTATTTGCCACCGTTTTACTCAAGCCTGACACATATTGTAACAATGACACCGATGCCGTGTTCACATTGACACCGACTTGGTTAACGGCTGTTTCCACGACAAAGGTTAAGGATTCAGCTAATTTCTTTTGACTAACATCATGCTGATACTGTCCGACACCAATTGACTTCGGATCGATTTTCACAAGTTCAGCTAATGGATCCTGGACACGCCTTGCGATTGATACCGCACTCCGCTCTTCCACTTGTAAATCCGGAAATTCCTCACGAGCTAATTTTGACGCGGAATAGACACTAGCTCCCGCTTCATTCACGATTAAATAAGGAACATCTAATCCCTCATCATTGATTAACTCTGCAATAAATAATTCAGTTTCACGAGAAGCTGTTCCATTCCCAATCGCAATCAAATCAATCTCGTAGTCAGCAATGAATCGCTTAACAATCTTGCTCGAACCCACAATATCATTTTTTGGCGCCGTCGGATAAATCACCGCCACCTCTAACACTTTCCCCGTCTCATCTATAGCCGCTAACTTACAACCCGAACGAAACGCTGGATCCACACCAAGAATCGTTTGCCTTTTCAATGGCGGTTGCAAGAGTAAATTCCTCAAGTTTAACGAAAAAATATCGATGGCCTGCTCCTCAGCTGTTTCCGTAAGAGCATTACGTATTTCCCGTTCAATTGAAGGTTGAATCAAACGCTTATAACTATCTTCAAGTGCATTTGCTAAAAATTCTCTGACGTTATCTTCCGCTGTCTGTTTGATGACCTGTCTCTCTAAATAGCTTAGAATCGAGTCGAGCGTAATCGAGATACTAACACGGATGACATCTTCCTTTTCAGCCCGATTCATCGCTAAAATTCTGTGCGAGACGACCGTTTTAATCGCTTCTGAATAATCGTAGTACATTTCATAAACTCTTTTTTCATCGAGGGTTTCATCTTTAACTACTGAAACAATCTGACCGTGCTGGAAGGTATGGTTTCTTATGTATTCACGGTATTCTGCTTCATCTGAAACCCACTCAGCAATGATGTCGTTTGCACCTGATAATACATCTTCAGTCTCAGTTAGTTCATGCTCTTCAGAGAGATAGTTGTTAGCTTCTTTCTCTAAGTCCATTGCTTCTTGTTTCCAAATTAATTCGGCTAATGGTTCTAATCCCTTTTCTTTAGCCATCGTTGCTCTTGTACGTCGTTTTTGTTTATACGGTCGATAAAGATCTTCTAAACGTTGGAGTTGATCCGATTCTAAAATCGCTTGTTTTAATTCATCTGTCAGCTTGCCCTGCTCATCAATCAGACGCGTGACTTCTTGTTTTCTTTGGGTTAAAGCATTGATATAATCCCACTCGTCTTCAACTAATTTAATTTGTACCTCGTCTAGACCACCCGTTTGTTCTTTTCGGTATCGTGCAATGAAAGGAACCGTATTCCCTTCTTCCAATAGACCAATGACTTCTTTTATCGTTTTTTCTTTTATGGCTACTTTTTTTGCCACATCAGTAATCAATTGATCATGTTTAATTTCTAACGCCATCATTATTTCCTCCTGTCGATCAAACACATTCGATTCAATTAACTTAACTATAACACATCATGACTTGCGCTAACCAAAAAATTTACACACACAAAAGCTCTATGATGGTTTGATTCTCATCATAGAGCTTTTATTTATACTTAATCGCTATGAGTGTTGTATCGTCATCACGATTTTGATCCATTTGTTCAGTGAAAGCATTGGTAATTTGTTTTACATCTGTGATTCTAAACAACTGATGTGTTAAGTCTGTTGGTGACACCCCATCAGAAAACATGAAAAATATCATATTTTGTTCAACGTCTCCAGAGACGATTTTTGGTATGCGAGAGTATGAACCTAAGTATCCCGTCATGGGAATGCTACGCTTCTTCACTCCAGTTGAAGAAACAGTCATTAAATCAATATTACCAATCGATGCATAAGTAAATCGTTGATTCTTTAAATCTATTTTGAGAACACCGAGAACCACGCCTCTTTTTCCAAAAAGAGCTTCATTGCTTCGTTTAATGATTTCTGTGATTGACATCAAGGGGTTAGACTCGATCACATCAACCACGGCTCGCGATGATTCACGGGCAAGTTCGCCACTGCCTAAACCATCAGCTAATGCACAAACGAAGTAATCGTCATCTTGGTGATAAAAATAACTATCCCCACATTCTGAGTTGCCTTGTTTGACTTTTTGGTAGACGGAAACATCAACATTTTTAGACGAAGTCATCAATCAACAAGGCCTATCCCATCTGCTTGTAGTGCTTCTCTTAATTTTAATAACGCACGTCGTTGAATTCGAGATACGTGCATTTGTGAGATATTAATACGTTCTCCCGCTTCTTTTTGACTCATATTCTCAAAATAAGTATATTGAATAATCTTTTGTTCACGTTCTGTTAAGATAGGTAGAATTTTTTCAAGAACAAGGCGTAAATCCGTTTGTTCAAATCCATCGTCTTGATCACCAATGAGATCAAGAATGGATACAGTACTACCATCAGAATCAGCTTCAATTTTCTTATCAACAGATAGGGCTTTGTAGCTTTGACCCATTTCCATTGTTTCCAATACTTCTTCTTCCGACACATCTAAATACTCAGCAATTTCCGTAATTGTGGGCGAGCTCTGATTCATCGTTGTTAAATGCTCTGTTGCCTTTTTAATTTTAGGACCTAGTTCTTTTATTCGACGGGGAACATGGACACTCCATGTTTTATCTCGAATAAATCGTTTGATTTCTCCAATAATTGTAGGAATGGCGAAGGATTCAAAGGGTTTACCTAAATCCGGATCAAACCTCCTGATTGCAGCCAATAAACCGAGCATCCCGACTTGCACAAGATCTTCATGTATTAAGTTGTTTTTTGCATACTTTCTGGCAAGTGAACTCACAAGGTCTTGATAAGTTAAGACAATCTTCTCTTGGATTTCCTCATCTTTTGGATGTTCTTGAAGGTGTGCGATCCACTGGTAAACCTCATCCGCACGATTATTGTGGGGCTGAGATTTCGTCATCTATTTTCACCTCATTTGCCGGAAGGTTTTTCGTCATTAGAACAATCACACCGTATTCGTTGCTGATTTCAACTTTATCCATCAATGCATCGATTAGGAATAATCCAAATCCTCCTTCACGAAGGTTCTCAACACTTTCATCTTGTCGATAAGGACCGATATGTTTTTTCACTTCATCAAAATCAAAACTGTCTCCATGATCAGCTACCATGACTTCTAAACGGTCAGGATAGATACCAAATCCTATCGTCACCTCGCCGTCCTCTTTATCATAGGCATGTGTCGTTGTGTTTGTAATCGCTTCTGAAATAGCTACCTTTAAATCTTCTATTTCTTCATAAGTAAAGCCCATTCGATTCGCAATGCCTGAAACGGTTAACCTGACAACACCAACATATTCTGGTTTAGCCGGTAATTTCATTTCAATAAAATCAAATTGTCTCATTAGTTTCCACCCCGTACTGTGTTTTCAATCGTGATTATGCTGTCTAAACTTGTTATTTTAAATAATCGGTAAACACGTTCTTGCAAATTGATGAGTTTGAATGATGACAAATGTTCTTTAGAAGATTTCAGTGCACTAATGAAAACACCTAAGCCCGTACTGTCCATGTAACTCACTTCATCTAAGTCAACAATAATTTCTGCATCTTCTTTTTTAGTGAGTGGGAGTAACGCCTCTTTAAGAGTTGGAGCTGTGTAAGCGTCAATTTCTCCCGAAAGGCTGATTGTTTTCACAAGGCCATTTTCTTTAAGATCAATATCTAAATTAATATTCATTGGCTTTCGTCCCTTCTATATGTCCAATTATCTTATGTAATACCCGACTCTAGCATAGTTAAACATTTTTCTTGATAATAATCAGGGTAAAATCATCGGCTAACTGGAAATCTTGCAGTGCTTCAAAGTAACGAAATACTTTTTCAACCGCCTCTTGAGCTGGTAAGTCTATATAACTTTCAATCACTTCTAAAATTTCCTCACGCTCGATAAATCGGTCACCTATTCGACACTCGGTAACCCCGTCCGTTAAGAGAATCAAGCAATCTCCCTTTTTTACTTTCCGGGCAAATGGTTGATAGGTCACATCCTCTTTTACACCTAAAACGAGACCTGGGGCCACAATTTCCTCAAACTCGCCTCGATCTCTATGGTAGTAAAAACAAGGCTCATGTCCCGCTGATGCGTAAGAAAAAGTTTCTTCCTTTGGACGATATTTACCATAAAACATCGTGATAAACATTCCTGGTTCAATGTTTCTCTCTACTACACGATTTAAATCCTCTAATATATCTTGGGGTTTTCGGTGATGCTTTGTATAGCCATCCATTGCATATTTAATCATAGACATGGCTAAAGCTGCAGGTATGCCTTTTCCAATGACATCCGCAAGTGCAACACCTAATTCGCCCTCTTTATTTGTGACAAAGTGGTAATAATCCCCATTCATTGTGCTAGCCGGTACACTTATTGCACCAATATCGAGGCCTGGAATCGTTGGTTTAACAGTCGATAATAACGTTTTTTGCATATTAGCAGCAACTGATATTTCAGATTCCAGCTCTGACTGTTTCTCTCTTAAATATTCATTCTCTTGAAGTGCCAGTCCATAAGAGATCATCGTTTCAAGCAAAAAGTTTAATGATTCGCTAATCTCACGGGGAAGCTCAGGATATAAACTTTGTAGTGCTTCTATATGAATTTGAATGATCTCTTCTGGTGATACCTTATGTTGGACTGATAACCGACTAAATTGTTCAGCTTGATAGAGAGCTGATTCATCTTTTGTTATTAAATATTCCTTTAATAGTTTTCGATAATCATCCAAATCAAATTTAGTGGATTCCATTCCATCATCTCATTTCTATTATCTAACCCATTTTATCGCTTCAATCTTTGTCCCTTCGTTCATCGAATTGACTTCAAATTGATCCATCAATCGCTTTACCCCTGGTAATCCCGCCCCTAAACCGCCTGATGTTGAGAACCCATCCTGCATCACTTGCGAAATATCTTTAATCCCTGGGCCATCATCAATAGCGACAACCCTCAAACCCTTTCGGTCAATTTGATCAATTTCTTCAAAATAAATCTTACCTGTTTTTGCATATAGATAAATATTTCTTGTTAATTCAGAAATAGCTGTTGCTATTCGGGCTTGGTCAACTTTACTAAACCCTAGTTCCTTGGCGAGTTCTCTTCCAAGCTGACGTGCACCAACAATATCTATTTCTTTTCGGATGTGAACATACGGTTTTAGTTCCATCATTCACCCTCCAAATCTTGACGTAGCTTGACTAATCCTTGCTCAAGGTTTAGTGCCGTTCGAACATCCTGCATGTGGATGCCTAAGTCAATTAGTGTCATAGCCACGGCAGGTTGTATACCTGTTAAAACTACTTTTGCCCCCATCAAATCTGACATAGTCACAACATCACCAAGTACTTTTGCGATGAAAGAGTCAATGATGTCAACAGATGTTAAGTCAATGACAACCCCTCTAGCACCACTTTCGTATATCTGATTTAATAAGTCTTCTTGAAAGTGAATAGCGGTTTCGTCATCTAAATCAACTTGAATCGAGATAAGTAAATAATTTTGTAATTTCAAGATTGGAATTCGCAAAAGATCACTCCTTATCTATTGATTTCATGATATCTTCAATCATTTTATCCTTGTTCTCTTCTTTAACAATCTTTCTCCCCGTCATTTGTAATGCAGTTTCAAATCCTTTACGAAGTGAGGATCTGGTAGGGAAGCGTGTTAAATCAATCCCTAGATTAACGATTGTTTGAGCAATTTCTGGTCTTATTCCTACTAAAATACACGTTGAGCCAATCAATCGTACTGCTTCTGCCGCTTGAATGATGTGATAGGCAACCATTGTATCAACTACTGGTACACCTGTGATATCAATCAGAACAACTTCTGCGTTATGTTTGATCACACCTTCTAATAAACTTTCCATGATCAATTTTGCTCTTTCGGTATCAATCGTTCCGATAAGTGGCATGATCGTGATGTTTTTCATCACTGGAATTAAAGGTGCTGATAATTCTTGTAGAGCCACACGTTGCAATGATACAGTATCTTGCCAACTTCCTGAATAATCATTGACAAGCTTATTGATGATGGGATCCACCCAATTGTTTACTTTGTCAACAATGATCGAAAAATAATCCGTATCAATCTTCGTGCTTTCACTGAGAATAAAATCAAAAACAACTTGACGGAATGTGGTTAATCCATCTGTTACATAGGATAATGGCCAGCCTAAATTCACTAATCGTTCAGAGAATTCTTCAATATCTGTCGTCAACTTCGAATCATCTAAACTTTTAAAGATAACGTTTACAAACTCGCGATTCGTATTTTGAAACAAGTCTTCAGAGATACTAGACGTATAGTCATCTTTGCGCTTTTTTGATACGATCTCTAACCAATTATTAATAATGACATCACTATTATTAATAATGATCTGATTTACACGTTTTGGCAATAGTAAAACCACCTTTTTTGTTTGTATTTTTGATAGCAGCTTATTTTTAATTTACCATTAATTGAGCTAAAAAACTATTTAATTCGACTAAATAAAATATTCAGTTTTTATTCTAAGGTATAAAAAGGCACTTGTCTATTCTAATCGACAAGCGCTATACATAAAATTTAAGATGAAATCAAATATGAGTCAAGCCCAGACTAATCTCTAAAGCCTGATTAATCTTGCCCATTAATGCGTCATCGAGTTGGGTGATTTTATCAGTTAACCGTTGTTTATCTATTGTCCGGATTTGTTCCAATAATATAACGGAATCACGCTCGAGACCATACTTTTCTGCTTCAATCTCAACATGAGTTGGGAGTTTTGCCTTTTGAATTTGGGCCGTAATTGCTGCGACGATAACGGTAGGGCTAAAACGATTTCCAATATTATTTTGGATGACTAAGACAGGCCGAATCCCACCTTGTTCAGATCCAACAACAGGTGAAAGGTCAGCAAAGTAGACTTCTCCTCTTTTAACGATCAAGCCATCACACCCCGTCCACTAAACGCTCTAAGGCAATCTCCGCCTCCTCTTCGACTAAGAAAGATTCAGAAGCTATATTAAGGTTGATTTTTGCCATCTCAATATATCCTCTTTGCATGAGTTCACGGATATGTTGTTCCTTTTTATTTTTTACGTAAGATTCTGTTGTTTCAATAATTAAATCAGATAATTCCTTTTCTTCTGCAGCCAAAAGGTCGTTCACCTCATTCAGTAGGTTTTCAGGTAATTTGATAACAACTTCTTTTAAGTTATTCGACAAAACCTCCACCTCCACAACATTTATCTATCATTTCTTTATATTCTCTCTCATCATACCATTGATAGATGGGCTTTTAAAGGTGTATTTGATGGTTCTTTAGTGTTTTTAGAAGAATTTTGTCAAATTGATTACTTTTATGTGTTTTTTATTAAAAATCTTATTCGAATTGATCAGTCGAGTGATAGTAACGTGGTAGTCTGGCTGTTAGTAAACAGGCTAATTCATAGTTAATTGTGCCAATATGTGTGGCGATTTCCTCGAGTTGAATGGATTCTTCGTTTTGCTGACCGATGAAAACGACTTCCGTTCCTATCGGATATGCTTGATCGAGCTCAACCATACATTGATCCATGCAGATTCTACCAACGAGTCTCATTCTTCTTCCGTTAATCAAAACGTCCTGGTTTTGCCATCTTCTTAGAATTCCGTCTCCATATCCTAAAGGAATCGTGCCAATCCATTGATCTTTTTCTGCACGATAGGTTGTCCCATAACTAATCGCTTCTCCTGCTGAGATTTTTTTAACATGAACGAGTTTGGTTTTTAATGATAATGCAGGCTGAAGATTAAAAGGGCGATGCTCTTTAAGGTGTTCAGATGGATAAAGACCATACATGCCAATTCCGAAGCGAACTGCGTCACATAAATGGCTTATTTGTCTAAGAGCAGCGGCACTATTACCAATATGGACAATAAAATCGTTCTGAATTCGATTTTTAATTTGATCTAACATTGGTTCGAGGCGGCGTAACTGTAAATGATAATAATCTGTGTTTTCCTCATCAGCTGTTGCAAAGTGCGTATAGACTCCTGTTACTTTCAAATCTGTTCTTAATAATTTATCAATAAAGCCGTTGAGTTCATCTACTGTTCGAAGACCAATCCTTCCCATACCAGTGTCGATTTTAACATGAATCGAGAGTTTTTCAGAAGACGGTTCTTGCTCTAGATAAGCATCTAACCAACTCTCTTGAAAAACAGTTAGCGTTAGATCGTGGGCAATCGCCACATCAACAAAGGCTGGGTCTACCCAACCAAGCACTAGAATAGGAACGTCGATGCCTGCTTTCCGAAGCTCAACTGCTTCTTCTAATAACGCTACAGCTAGTGAGGTTGCACCTGCTTCAAGAGCTGATTTTGCTACTTCTATAGCACCGTGTCCGTAACCATTGGCTTTCACGACCGCTATGATGTCGACACCTGTATTTAGTTCTTGTTTTAATTGGCTAATATTTGATTTTATCGCTGTCAAATTAATCTCAATTTTCGCTGGACGATACGTATTCTGATTCATTATGAGCCTCCAAGTTTGGTTCGTCTTAATTCATTATCTTTTTTTATTGTGTCAGTGTCAAATCAGATTGAGCATAAATAAAAACAGATCCAATTATAGGATCTGCTTAAATGTCATTTATTTTTCTATTTCTAAATGCATCGATTGAGCCACTTGAATCATTTCTTCTTCTGAGAGTGTCTCACTAGCTAGATAATAATCAATTCCACCTTCAGACCATGATAAGGATTGATCTGTGATTGCGCCAACCGTTTTACCAAAATGAACTGGATTACCTTGAGACCATTCTGGTTGTCTGTAAGCGGCAGGAGCTACCGTTTTAACCTCTTGGATAATTGTAAAATCTCGTTCTCCTTGATAGCTTAAGACAACGCGACGTCCATCTTCCAAGTCAAACTCAGATGTGTCCACTAGCTCGCTAGAAAAGGTTATACTTGGATAGCGAATCGAGAAATTCGCTTGATTCGCTTGTTCTTCAAACCTACTCACTGGTAGACTAAATATACTGGAAGCCAGGTTCGTCTCAACTTCAAAGAAACCATCTTCAAATTCTACATCCCTTTCAAACGCTTCAAAGGTCACGTCTACAATTAAATTATCTTCGGAATCATATATTTTAACAAGATAAGGTGCAAGCGTTTTTTGATCAAAGTAAATCTCTTGTTTTGGTAGGGTTTGATTCTGTTTGTAATTTGTCATTGTGGTAAAAATATAGTAATCATCGACAGCTCGAAATTCTGCTTGGTCGTCATTCAATAGATCAGAAACTAAAGAATGATACAAATACGGTTGACTTGCGTTCGATGGCCAGTCCGATTGAAATCTGAAACTCTTATTTAAAGCTGGTGTTAAAACAAAAACGCCCTCCTCGTTTTTTAAAATCACTTGACTTCCTTCCTCGTCTTCATGGTTTTCCATAAAAACTCGATAGTAGTCTTCTTTTTCATAAGCGATCTCAATCTGATAGTTTTGCGTTGTTTCGCCTGTATGCATTTCCATCTTTGCTTTTGCTTGATAGCTAGAGAGCTCTGTTAATCCTTGTTCAAGGTCTCCAGCCACATCTTCTTTTGAAGCTTCTCCACAACCTGCGATAAAAAAGATCATGAATAGCAACAAACCTATCTTGATCATTTTATTCATCATTTCAGCTCCTTTTACTCCTGTCAGAGTAAAAGGGAATGAGTGTCCCGCTTACTTATTTAAACATGTATGAAAAGCCTCAGGTAGAAAATCAATTAAATCAGTTGCTAATAAATCGATGGTTGTGTGACGGTCATGAATAGCCAAATCAGCTGCCAAACCATGGATAAAACAAGCGTTGGCTAAGTTGTTCAGAGTGGATTGATTTTGCATCACTTGTCCTAAAATGACACCTGCTAAACAATCGCCGCTTCCTCCTTTAGCTAAGCCGGGATTGCCTGTGGTATTAATCGTTTGATTGCCATTTGGGTCAGTCACAATGGTATATGTGCCCTTTAAAACTAAATAGAGTTGATATTTGACCGCAAACTCTCTTGCGATTTCAAATGGATTCTGTTTAATCTGATCAATTGATCGATCAATTAACATAGCCATTTCCCCTGGATGAGGTGTTAAAATAGTCGGTGCCTTTCTAGCGGTAATTGAAACCAATTTATTTTTGGCGAAAAATAATCCATCCGCATCGATAATAACTGGCTTATCACTTTTTAGCGCAGTCGATACCAGCCGTTCCGTCGTTTCAGACCGGCCCATCCCCATGCCAATCACGATAGCGTCGAATGGACGAAACATTTCGAGTAAATCGATTTCACCATGATTTGTTTTCATAAACGTTGCTTCTGTCGCCTCACTAGAGACGATCGGGATAAGCTCTTGATCTGTCGCAACGGTCAGTAGCCCAACACCAGATCTTAGAGCTGCTTTTGCGGTCAGCTGAGCAGCACCAGGCATCAGCTCACTGCCACCTATCACGAGGCCATTTCCATGACTTCCTTTGTGGCTATGTTTTTTTCTTCTTGGCAAGGTGTGCTTTACCTTATCGAGTGTCCAAACGTCCTTTTGACTCTTATTGATCAACTCTTTTGGCAAACCAATTTTAACGACATCCCACTCACCATAGTAGTCCGCATATCGCTCAATAAATGTGCTCGGTTTTGGTGCTTCAATAATATAAGTATAGTCTGCCTTCACTGCAATTGTTTCTGCATCATTCGTTTCTGCTGGGATACCACTGGGGAGATCGACCGCAATGACCTGCGCATTCGTTTGGTTCACTTGCTCAATGATTGACCTGTACGGTTCCTTTAAAACGCCACGAAACCCGATACCTAGTAAAGCATCAATAATCACATCTGCTTTTTTAAGGAGCTCTGGCTTTGCATTCATCTCTTTTATACCAATGATTTGACAGCCAAATTTCGACAAAATTATTTTATGTTCTTTGGCCGCTCCTGTTATTTTTTCATCGCTTTCAACTTGAATTACCTTGAGATCATATCCTGCATTTAGGAGTGTTCGTGCTATGACAAAGCCATCTCCACCATTATTTCCTCCACCAACTAAGACAACCACTTTTGACTCTACCGTTACCTCTTTCATGATCTGATCAGCAATTGCTCTGCCGGCATTTTCCATCAATAAAACTTCAGATAATTGATATTCCTCGGCTGCTTTTTGATCAATTTCATACATTTCTTTTGCGGTGACACTTTTCATTTAAGTCCCTCCTACCCGCACTACACTATATGAGTTTGACTAATTAAATATGCAGACAAGCTCAGTTGTTTATTGCTCTATAATCACTTGCGCTATAGCGAATGTGCGACTATGTGATATTGAAATATGCACTTTAAAATGATTTTTTAGTTTAAATTGAAAGATCGGCTCCCCATGATCACCTGTTAAGATCGCCATATCATGAAAGCCAATTTTACCAATACCTGTTCCATAAGCTTTTGCAAAAGCTTCCTTTGCTGCAAAACGGCCTGCTAAAAACTCTACTTTCAGTTGGTCGGTTTTCTTTTGTTGAAATAGCACTCTTTCCTCTTCGGTTAAAATTTTGTCAACAAATCTTGGTTTGCGTTTAGCTAGCGCTTCGATTCGATCAAGCTCAATCATATCTATACCTGTTCCAATAATCATTCGATCACCTTTTTTTATCTGATAATTATATTATAGTATAAGTGGGGTGAGAATAATATCATTTGTCAAAACACGACTGATTATCGTATGCTTTAACTATCGCTAATAAAAGGAGCGTTTTGTATGTTTTTTCGCAATGAATCATTCAGAGACTTTATCAGGTTTTATCCAGTTGTTACGATCATCACTATTATCAACGTAGTCATTTGGCTTCTCATGTATTTTCCGAATCCATTAAGAGGGGTCATCTTTTGGGGAGGAATTGGTTCGAATACATTGATTGACTATGGAGAGTATTGGCGCTTTATCACTCCAATTTTCATGCATTCGCCACAAGATATCAGTCATATTTTATTTAATTCCTTCTCACTGGTTTTATTTGGCCCTGCTTTAGAACAGATGCTTGGCAAGTTTAAATTTATTCTTGTTTATTTATTTACTGGCATTGTAGGGAACGTATTCACTTATATTATAGGTGCTAATGATCTCCATTTAGGTGCTTCAGGAGCTCTCTACGGGTTGTTGGGATTATTTGTTTATAT
>Ga0209487_1002808_pt1 | contig 13950 bp, 8 predicted proteins | sample Poulit2012_FD_187524 | JGI IMG/M metagenome (GOLD analysis project Ga0209487, IMG submission 187524) | Agricultural soil microbial communities from Georgia to study Nitrogen management - Poultry litter 2012 (SPAdes) (version 2) | ecosystem: Environmental > Terrestrial > Soil > Agricultural land... | reverse complement strand
GTTCCAATTGCGTCTCGGGCCATAATACCGAATGATTCTTGTCCATCATAATCAGGGGATTTCGCATAATCATTTACGTAAATATCTGCGGACAACTCGAAGTTATCTCTCTTTGCATCAATCTCTGTATAATAGAATGTAATCCCATCGTGATCGCCGGTTATTTTACCAGCACCTTTTTCAGCAACAATTCTGATCGTATCGTCATCTAATGTTTCAATATAATTTTTTTCGGTAGATGTTGATTGGCCAAAACTAATTTCGTGCCATTCTGCCTCAACTGCTTCTCTAACTGTGACTTTAAACGTAATCGGATCAAGTGAGTCATCTTCTGGATCAATGCTAATTTCATATGTTCCAGGTTTAGTGCTATCAAACGCTGATGTATCAACGTGATATGCTGTATATGCTTCTTGTTCACCGTTATCATAAACTTTTGAAATAACGAGGCCTTCCGCATCAAAATCGTCACCGAGTTGATACGTTGTTTTTGGATATTCTGTTACCGCAATGGCTTCTACCTCTTTTTCTTTTACAGTAACTGTAAAAGTTGCCGTCTTATCTTTATGTGATACAGTAATTGTTTGATCACCAGCTGAAGCGGAATCAAAGCCTGAGATGGTATAATCGTCTTGTGTCAGTCTCACTTCATCTTCCCCATATACTGCATAAACTGATAGACCCGCAAGATCGAGGGTATCGTCAATGAAATAAGTTGTTTTCTCTGGCTCACTTCTAATATCCAAATCCGTTAGCTCAGCATCACTCACAACAACATTGAACACCGTTGTTTCATCCGGATTGTTTCTCGACGAAATCATCACTGAAATCTCCCCAGATTCTTCAAATACAAACGCATCTGGATCGACAATGTCCCCATCAATAACAAAATCGTATTGATCTTGTGTGAGTTCTTCCGTCTGATAGCCATCATTATAAGTGGCGATCACAACCAAACCTTGAGGATCAAAAGCATCCCCTTGAAAATACCGTTGTTTAGCTGGATAATATTTTATATCTAACTGAGTAACGGTTAAATCTACAATGTCGATTTCAATGTCAGCTGTTTGACCATTATAATGAACCGTAATGACCTGTGATCCAACATCACTACTATCAAATCCTGTTACAATGTAGTCATCCTCTGATACACTCTCGGACGACCCATCCGAAAACTCCGCAGTCACCTCAAGATCAGTTAAATCTAAGGCCTCCCCCTTTAAATATTCAGTTTTCATTTTCTCAGAATCAACATGTAATGATTCAACTGTTCTTTCATCGACTTTGATTTCGAGATCACTAAATGTTACTTCAGTATCACGTGCTACAAAAGCACCCAATGATAAATTTTCTGTAAATATATGATCCAAAGTGATTGGATTACTTTCCTGTCCATCCACAGACACAACATAAGTGTCGCCTGACTTTTTTATTTTTAAATCATAAACATCTTCAGCAGACGGTATAACGGAATCAAATGCATCTAATTTCGTCTGACTCTCTTGCTTATAGAATCCTTTCAATGATTGATCCAATGCCCCAACTGCTACATAGTTGGATTCATGACCTTCAGATTGCCTATGATCACCGAGTTCATCTCTGAGCATCAAGCCAAACGACACTTGATTATCCGCACCAAAGTGATGGACGGTCGCAGTCGTACTGATTTCAAAATTCGTATCCACTGGCACTTTTTGATTGTAAAAAGAAATGCCATCAACAGAACTAGAAACCTTCCCACCTGATGCTTCTAATGTAACGGAACCATCATCATGAACGATAGGATCGGGGTTTTTATCGTCACCCGTATTGGAACCAAAAACATCGAACGACCAATCACCTAACGCTGTCTCATCACCTTCAGCTGCCTTGATAGGGGCTGTTTGGATACTTGGGAATAATAAAGTGATGATCATCAATACAGAAAAAAGCCTTTGATATTTCTTCATACGTAACCTCCATATTTAATAAATTTGTCCACACATTATTTTCATAAGAGGTTTTATCATGTTAGAAGTGCGGAATTTGCAATATTGCAAAAAGTCTCAGCAGACATGTTTAAATGCTCTGACATATACCACCTCCTTATTCAATTTAATGATATCGCTTACATTGACCGGTGTTAAAAAACCTTTTCTTGAAATCGCAAATGTTTGTGAAAGGGTAGACTGTTAATAATGTGTTTCATATCTACCCTTTCCACTTAAGTTATTTGCAGTTATTATTTTTGCTCTTTAAAATCAACCAAGTCATCCACTTTTACAGCTTGCCCTGTTTCAAGTGACTTATTACCTGCTATCCCTGTTAAGATCGAAGTTGCACCATCAATATGAGAGGCTGCACGATTGAATTCATCTTCTGTTGGGTCGCCAAACAAATCCTGCAATAAAATAGGATCTCCACCGCCATGCCCACCTTCGCCTTCAACCACTTCTACCTCATATGGTTCACCGAACATCGGTAAAATTTGAATGGATTTTTCCGCCAGTTTACCTTCATCTTCTTTGGAACCACCTGAGTTAATATATGATTGTTCACGTACCTTCACTTCCATACGCCCTTTACTACCATTAAAGGAAATGATAAAACCTTCCCAAGGTAAATAGGCATTTAATGAGTACGTTAAGATCGCTTTGTTTTTATATGTCACCATCACACCAAGCGTATCTTCAATACTAATCCCATCACCAAAAACACTTTGATCACGTAAATAACCATCTTCATGTTCAGCATCAAGATACATGGCTTTTAAGTGCGCGTTATCTGCCATTTCGATCGCAAATGGATCTTCTTTGGCATTTGGATTATCATGTCCGCGATGATAGAATTTTGTTTCGCCTCGGTTTTCCGCATTTTCCTTACCGTAGAATCGTAATCCACCTGTCGCATACACTGTTTCCGGTGTTGTATCCAACCAAAAGTTCACCAAATCAAAATGGTGTGTGGATTTATGGACTAATAACCCACCACTGTTCCGTTTATCTCGGTGCCAACGACGAAAGTAATCTGCCCCATGTTGCGTATCCAGTGCCCACTCAAAATTCACAGAATAGACGTCACCAATCACCCCATCACGGATAATTTCTCTAATCTTCGTGTTATGCGGCGCATAACGGTAGTTAAACGTGACACGTACTTCATTACCTGTACGATCAATCGCATCAATGATTTCTTGCGTTTTTTCAGCATCTATGGTCATTGGTTTTTCGGTAATCACATCACAACCTAATTCCAAAGCACGCACAATATATGTATGATGTGTCCGGTCAACAGACGTTACAATTACGATATCTGGCTTTTCTGTCGCAATCATGTCATCAAATTCATGTGCCATGTATGTGTTCACTTTTGAATAATCATATTTTTCTTCTAACATTTTATTGGAATAGTCCATACGTGTTTGGTTTGTGTCACAAAAAGCGACCAAATCACATCTTTCTCTGTAATCTCTGACCATCGCACCGTAGAAAAACTCAGCACGACCCCCTGTACCAACTAATACGTATTTCTTTTTCATTTGATCAGCCCCTAAAATAATTTACTTGATTGACTCAACATTTATTTGTGAAGATTCAATCTTATCCCCTTGTTTGCTCGCTGCTTCCACTTCTGCATCTTCCTGTTTCATTTCTAATCTTTTTACAACTAGGTGGACCGTCCACATCATAATATATGCTAAAATACTAACACTGAAAAATGGTATTAAACCTGGGATTGACATAACCAAATAATACAAAGCCCCAATACCAATGATCATTAGCATTGTAAAATGTGGATGGGAAGCACCAAGCAATAGGGCATATTTTATATAAAGTCTATGTTTCCAATCAAAATGAACATAGATTGGAAAGATATAGAGCATCATAATGATATATAGAAAACCACAAACAACAATTCCCCACCGAACAAAATCAAACAGACCACCTGTTGGGAGATACACCAGATCAACGTAAATAATGTATCCGATTACAAATAGGATAAAACCAAATAATGTTGATTTAAAAAACTCCTTACGATATGTATGCCAGAACGTAGAAAAGATTGGAATATCGTGATCGCCCATCACCCATTTTCTTGTTACTGTGAAAAGAGCAACTGTTGCGGGAAATATTCCAAAAAGACCTAGGCCCAATGCGGTAAATAATACCCAAAGTAAATTAACATACGCCAATCTCATCACAACTTCACATAATCTAAATAGACGACCTGTTATACCAAAGTCTAACATCATATCCCCCCTTTTTGTAAGATATACCTGTTCCTTTAAATCGTGTTTTTTAACTTGTGCAGTTTTTAAAACATTACCTACACTTTATCTCAATCTCACCATCACGTCTATAATCATCTAAAAAGATGTTGCTATCTATGACGTTTTTCAAACATTTTAACACAATATTAGAAAATGATTATCCGGTCATACGGTCCCTTTTAACATTACAAATAAAATTATGATATACTTAATACTAAATACAACCATAAGGTGCAACTTTTTCAGAAAGTAAAATTACCTACATAATCTTCATATATTATAAAATTTTGAACTCATCATTAATGCTTTGTCCGAATCTGCATTTGTATTTAAATAACAAAATTGATGACCGCAATAAACTATTTGTAAGCGCCGACATTGGCGTTTATTTCTTCTGTGTACAATATTAATAAAAAATAGAACCTTTGTTAAAATGTCTTAGGGAAAAGGAGGTATTTGATTGATTAGGAAAAAAAGTGGCTTTTATATTAAATTATTATCCGTAATTATTATTTTAGCAACACTACCTGTTATCATTGTCGGTATATTTTCATATTTAAAATCGTCAGATATAATTCAATCTAATACAGTAAAAGAAAAGCAACAAAGTGTTTACCAAATTCAGGCTAACTTTGAACAAGTATTAAAAATGGTTGATTTATCTGTCACAGACTTTGTCACATCACACCAACTATTACAGACTTTAGATGATCCCTTAACAGAATACCAATTTCAACTCTATAATCAAACTAAGAAGAACCTTGTCCAGTTACAACGTTTTGATACCGGTCCAAGTGATTTTATGCTTGCCAGTTTAACTGAAGGATGGCGGATTAATAACCAAGGCCTTCGAAGATTAACAGAAGATGAAACCGAACATATTCAAGATACATATTTGTCAACGCTCAATAATTCTCGATGGCAAATTGAAAGAAGGGAAGATGTATTATTCGATTCTAACGCCGATTCTACATGCGAAGCATTTATAAGTCTGACCAAACAATTGCCACTTACAAGTAGAGATAAAAAGGGGGTTTCTGTCGCCTATATCCCCATCTGTTCATTTAAGGATATTTTAACAAAAAACTCCCAATCTGAAACAGTTGTCGTTCTCGATGACAGCAACCAAGTCATCGGTCATAGTGACTTTGAGAAAATCGGAGAAGACTTTTCAAATGAGCCTTTTGTTTCAACATTGAGCACGTTATCTGAAAAAATTGGACAATATGATATTTCAAGAGACGATAGTGACTATAAAGTTATTTATCGTAAATCACCTTACAATGGGTGGACATACATGTCAATTATCGAAGTTAGTGAACTTAATAAACAATCAAGTTCGATTGGTTGGTTTACATTAATTATTTGTTCCATTATGTTAATTGGTATCTTAATTTTTTCATACTTTGCCACACACCGCTTATATAAACCGATCAATAAATTGGTTGAGAGCTTATCTCATTCATTTTCCAATCTATTTGAAAATGAAAAATCGGGAGATGAGTTTAGCATGATTGAAAAACGCATCACCCATATGCTTGAACAAAATGATCAGCTTGAATCTAAATTACAAGGTCAAGTTGTCCAGTTGAGACAGTTCTTTATGGCTCGACTTCTGCAGGGAAAGGTAAATAAGACAGAATTACCAACTAAATTAAACACATTTAATTTTAATCAAGATTGGAAAAAATACTCAATTATTACCATTCAAATTGATGGCTTGGAAGATAGTCGATATCAGACAGATGAAGAGGATCTGTTATTATTTACGATTAATACAATGGTCGAAGAATTGATTCCGGCAGATCAACGTTTGACACCGATTGTGGTGAATAAAACGCAAGTGACTGTTTTCTTAGGCAATCAAGAAGACGTACAAGCATATAAAGAAGCTGTGACAGAAACAATAGAAAACATCCAATCAAAGGTGAATGAAATCTTAAAATTATCTATTAGCGTTGGTTTAAGTGAACCTTATACGAATCTCATTCAAGCCAATCAGCCTTTCAATGAAAGTTTAGAAGCATTAAGATATACATTAAAATTCGGTCCAGGCTCAATTATCTTCTTTGAAAACTTGCAGCGGGAATCAAGCTTTTATACTTTTTTCCCTAAACAAATTGAAATTGAATTATTTGACGCCATTAAGCTTGGTGATAGAGAGGCTGTTGACCAACATCTAGACACATTTATTGCAGCCGTTTTCGATGAAAAGCTAACACAAACGCAATACGAAATAGCGATCGTTAGATTTTTAACGAATTTACTGGAATTAACGGAAACACTCGGAATTGAAGTATTGGAATTCGAAAAGCATAAATCGTTATTTGATCAACTATATGATTTCAGAACCTTACCGGAAGTCATCCACTGGTTTAAAGAAAAGATTATTTATCCGATGATGGATAAGGTGGACAAACGAACAAACTCAGAGTATAAAAATATATCTGATGAGATTATCCATATTGTTCAACAAGAATTCGATTCAGATTTATCTCTAAATTATATCGCCGATAAATTGCATTATAATCCGAATTATTTAAGTAGTATTTTTAGGAAAGAAACAAACACCTCATTCAGTGATTATTTATCACTGTTCCGCTTAGAAAAAGCAAAGGAATGGTTAGTTGAAACAAATATGACCGTTAAGGAAATTGCAGAGAAGCTGAATTATAATAACTCTCAAAACTTCATACGTTCATTTAGAAAGGTCGAGGGGACAACACCAGGTAAATATAGAAAGAGTAAACAACAATAAAATAGATGCAAAAAACCATCACAATCTATCATTAAAAACGATTTTGTGATGGTTTTTCTTTTTATCTTTATTCTACTTTGAACCAATCAATATCCGCATAATCATCACTTTCATTTTTCCCATCATTTATACAAAAAAGACCCATAATTGCACCGATCCATTGTCCTTTTGTAACTTGAGTGATGTCGGGAATCGTTCGATAATTCGTATGATCATCACTGTAGCTCAATTGACATTCCGCATTTTCATTTACATAGACACGCAAATAGATAACATCTGCGTCCACATGCCCAACACGATGTTCGGTTTCTTTAGTTTTGCCATCGGCATGCTGTCCTGTATAATGTAGGATTTCCAAACCATCCGTCGACTTTTTCAGTTTGAGGCCACAATATGAAAAACCACCAACAAATAATCCAGCAGTCACTCTATCATTTGTCGGCTTAAACGACATAGCAGCCGTTGCCGTAAACGTTTGGGCTGGAAACTTTTGAGTGACAATCTGAGGTATATCATATAATGTATCACTGAATCCTTTTCTTGCATGTAATCTCAGTTTCCCTTCTACCAAGTCATACCAATCTTTATTTACATTTGCACGCCATTGCCATTGCAAACCTAATTTAGATTCGTTAAAAAAATCCGTTGTTTGTGGCGCCTGTATCTGTTGGTTATCTGAGGGAACTTTTGGCTTTTGCCATTTTAAAACAGGTTCCTTTATTTCATCGTCACCTACGCCAATTATCGGCCAATCATCTTCCCACCACATTGGCTGTAAGTGCGTAATTCGACCATAAGCACCTTTATCCTGGAAATGAATAAACCAAGACTCATCTAAATCCGTTTCTACCCATCCGCCTTGATGTGGCCCATTGATTTCTGTTTCTCCCTGATGAAGGACAATCTTGGGCTCATACGGACCAAATACTGACGTTGACCTTAATATTGTTTGCCAACCAGTAGCCACACCGCCAGCTGGTGCGAAAATATAATAATAACCGTTGCGCTTATACATTTTTGGACCTTCAATTGTTGGGTGGTCAATTGTACCATCAAAAACCATCATCCCCTCGTCAAGTAGCGACAAACCATCAGGTGCCATTTTACATATTTGTAATTTGCTTTTAAATCCAATTCTACTCTTAGCAAATGCGTGCACGAGATACGCTTGACCATCATCATCCCAGAATGGACAAGGATCAATCCAGCCTTTAACTTCCTTAACCAAATGAAATGGCGACCATTCGGCAAATGGATCAGTCGTTTTACTCATAAAAATACCCTCATCAGGTGCACCGAAAAACACCCAAAATTCCCCATTATGATACCGAATACTTGGTGCCCAAACCCCTTCCCCATGACGCGGTAATTGATACTTTTCATAAGGCAATGTTTCAGACACGTGATTAATGATTGTCCAATTCACTAAATCTGTTGAATGAAGAACTGGTAAACATGGAGACATATTAAAACTTGAAGCAACCATAAAATAATCAGCACCGACTCTGATAACATCTGGGTCAGAATAATCCGCATGAATAATTGGATTTTTATAATAACCATTTTCCAAATCAGGCAACCAGGCAGATTGATTTTCATTTTTCATTTTTGTTGCACTCCTTATTTAACATTGTTTTTAACCAATCTAATGACTGTTCACCATTAATTTCATGACCACCTTCAAAAATGTGTGATTGAACAGCATCTTCTGCATCAAATCCATTGTAAATACGTTTTAACTTATCAATGGCGTATGAGACATCATCAACAGGAAATAAATGATCATCTTTTCCTGCTTCTATGAAAAGTGGTCTAGGTACAATCAATCCAATTAATTCAGGCATCTCTGTGTACTGTAGAATACCAGGAACATAATTATCAAGACAATGTCTACGATCCATAATACTGCCTTTAAATGTACTTGTATAACCACTCACAACGGTTGCTTTGATGCGCTCATCTAAAACGGATGTAAAGGCGGTTACAAGACCACCACCAGAAATCCCCATACAACCAATACGTTCGTCGTCAACTTGCTGTAATGATTGTATATAATCAATCGCTTGGCGACATTCTTGAATACGTAATCCAGCGATCGTTTTTCCGACGAGCAACAATTGGCTCGCAATCATATAACAAGAATTATCTTCAGGTGAACCAGATCCTTGATCTGCTAGCAGTTTTCGCTCTCCAAACCCAATTAATTCAGGGACAACGACGACCATATTACGATTAACAAGTTCAATAGCAAAATCCTTATGATACTCTTCTTCAGTTTTGATCGAACCATCATGGTTTAAGCCGACAGCTCCTCTACTCCCATAGCCATGACCATGGACAGCAAGTACTGCCGGCACTTTTTTACCTTGGTTATTTTTGGGAATCAAAACATACATAGGCATCTTCATAGATGAAACGGTACCTATTTCAACACGCAACCGTTCATAGTTACCCATATCAACCTTTTCTAATAAAACAGGATCTAAAGGCACTGTATAATCTTTAAAGTCACCTAGTAATTGCTCGAATTTAGACTTGAGATCTAATTGCCATTGTGCATCAAAGCGATGATCATGTTGACTGACACAATCGTCATATAAAACATTTAAAAATTCATCAGCTGACCACACTTATTTTTTCCTCCCATAAATTGTTTAACATTTTTATTCTTTGATCGAACCGAGTAATGCACCTTTCGCAAAGTGCTTCTGTAAAAATGGATACACTAACAAGACAGGAACCGTTGCAACGACAATAACTGCCATTTTTACAGATTGTGATGGTGGTGGTATATCCGTATATTCCGCACTATCATAATTCATACCACTAGCCAGAACAACCACTTGACGCAGAATAATTTGCACGGGCCATTTCGCAGAATCACTTAAATACAGAATTGCATGCATATATGTATTCCAATATGTTACGGCATAGAACAAAGAAATTGTCGCAATAGCTGGCATTGACAGCGGAATGACGATTCGGAATAAAATACTGAAGTCATTGGCACCATCAATTTTCGCTGATTCTTCAAGACCATACGGTAAGTTTTGGAAAAACGTTCTTAATATAATCATATTAAAAACATTAATTGATACCGGAACAATAAGCGCTAACAATGAATCTAACAATCCCGTTTCTTGCACAACGATAAATGACGGAATCATACCACCGCTAAATAACATTGTGAAAACAAAATAGAACAAGATAAATCGTCTACCTGGTAAATCTTTTCTTGATAATCCGTATGCTGTTAATGTAGATAAAAGCATACTCCACAATGTTCCACCAACCGTTATCGTAATTGACACTAAGATAGACTTAAGAATCGTATTCGTTGAAAATATATACTTGTATGCACTTAAAGTGAACTTCGTCGGGAACAACAGGAATTTTGTGTCCGCTATCTCCGCACCTGTCGCAAACGAACTGCCCACAATATGAATAAATGGAAGCACAGTCAAGAGTGCAATCAATGTTAATAAAGTCGCATTTACAATATTAAATAAGCGTGCACCTAACGTTTTATCTCCTATCACTTTTTATCCTCCTAACTTCGTGTTGACCACATTAATAGACGCCTTCCTGACCAAATCTCTTAGCTAACCAGTTTGCAAATACAACTAAAATCAGTCCAATAAATCCTTTGAAAAAGCCAACAGCTGTTGCATAACTGAACTGTCCTTGTCTTAAACCGGTTGTATACACGTACGTATCAAAAATCTCAGCAACTGAACGGTTCGTTGAATTTAATAGTAGATAAACATGTTCAAATCCGAGCTCAAGTACGTCACCTATTTTCAAAATTAACAGGATAACAATGACACTTCTAATCGCTGGCAAAGTAATATGCCAAATTTGTCTAAAACGACTTGCCCCATCCATACGTGCGGCTTCATAAAGTTGTGGATCAACAGCTGAAATAGCTGCAAGGAAGATAATTGTACCCCATCCTGCTTCACGCCAAATGACTTGAATAATATACATCGGACGGAACCAATCAGAATTCAGCAAGAAGTTAATTTGTTTAAAGCCTAAAGATGACAAGAGTTCATTAATAATACCGCCATCCATTGTCAAAATAACATAACTAATCGATACAATAACAACCCATGACATAAAGTGAGGTAAATAAATAAGTGTCTGAATTGTACGTTTAAAGTAATTTCGTCTTACCTCATTAAGCATAAGCGCAATAATGATTGGTATCGGAAAGTAAACAACGAGTTGTAATCCAAACAATACCAACGTATTCTTTAAAATCATCCAAAAATCGGGTGATGAAAATAAACGGTTGAAATGATCGAAACCAACCCACTCACTACCAGAAATCCCTTTATACGGCTTATAATTTTGGAAAGAAATAATCAAGCCATACATTGGTATATATTTATAAATGAATAAATATAAGACGCCGGGTGTAATCATTAAATAAATCAACTTATTTTTTTTGATTCTTCTTTTTAGCTCAGCACGTTTCTTTGCCTTAAGTGCTGCCTTGTTTTCAACACTCGACTCATGATTCACATCTATCTTCCTTTCTCAAGAAAATGCGTTGTTTCATAATGTTGATTGAATAAGTAATGAAAGGCTGTATGTGATATACAGCTTTTCATTACTTTGATTTATAACTCATTCGGAAGCATTGTATTCCTCAATAATGTCGTCTCCACCTTGTTGTCTCCATTTTTCAACTTCAGCTTCGAAACCTTCTTTATCAATTTCGCCTAAAATATAATTATAAGTTGCGTCGTTAATGATCTCTTGTAACCTTTCACCTTGTTCAATATCTGTATTTGATTCCAAAGGTACAGTAGGGTCATGGATTAAATAATCTTCATTATCTTTAATTAATTCTTCTGCTTTTTCTTTGGCATCGTAATCATGAAATCCTTCATATCTACCATTTGTTTCAGGCTCACCAATTTCTAACGACATATAAGGTTTTACCTCTCGGTCATTTTTATCTGAATCATCGGTTGGCTCAGCCTTATCATCATCTGTTACTGTATAGTGTTCGTCCTCAATCCCCCAGTAAATCAAATTTGAAAATTCTGGTGTCATAAGGTGATCATAAAAGGCTAGTATATCTTTAAGTTCTTCCTCTGTTTCGATCGCAGATTTAGAAAAAAGCAATTGACTAGAATAACCTGGGATAGCCCATATACCATACTCACCGTCTGGTCCTTCAACATAGTTTTGAACGTCATATTCAGCGTCTGGGTCTAAGTCCATTGCATCCTTATAAATACTGACAACATCCCCGATAGATCCAACATAAATACCTGCTGTTCCATTCTTAAACATAGCCTGCTGATCGTCTTTACTCGTTACAGGGAAGTCTTGGTTAATGTAACCGTTGTCACGTAAATCTTTAAAGAAGTCCATCGTTTCCATATACTCTGGGAACATAAATTCTGGTAATAATTCTCCGTCTTTTTCACCCCAGTAGTTCGGTGTTCCGAACCAAGAAGAAACTGTTTTGAATCCACCATAAATCAAATCACTTCTATCGGTTAAACCAATTGTATCGTCTTTCCCATTCTCATTAGGATCATCTTCTGTAAAGGCACGTGCCATTTCATAAAATTCTTCTGTCGTCGTTGGTGCTTCAATACCTAAATTGTCAGCCCAATCTTTACGATAAATATAGCCTTGACGTGATAAAGGTCGACCTTGGTACAAACCATAAATCTTACCATCCACTTTCAAGTTTTCAAGCACAGGTTCTTTTAATTTACTTAGATTTTCAAACTCTTCAATGTAAGGTCCAATTTCCCAAAACTGATCATCACGAATGGCTTCTCTAAACTGATCCATTTGTTCAAAACCAACAGACATCACTTGCGGTAATGTACCTGTAGCAAAAGCTGTATTAAGCTTTTCATTGTAGTTATTATCTGGTACCCAATCAATTTCTAATTCTACATTCGTTTTTTCTTCCAAAATTTCCAAAATCCTATCATTAGGAACTTCTGGTGTATGTAGATTGCTCATCATCGTAATCGTTGTTGGTTCTCCATCATCATTCGAACTTGTGTTACCGTTTTCATTTCCTTCTGAATTTGAGTTATTTTTGTTTGCATTATCGTTACTATCACCACAAGCAACAAATAACACCATAGCAAACAATATAGAAAGTAGAACAATGATTCTCTTTTTCCAATTCATTCTTTATTCCCCCCACTATTTAATGTTTTTGAATACAATTAAACTATATAATATTTGAAGTCGTTTTGTATATAATCAATTTCTTACAAGACGCGAACTTACTGATATACTAACCAGGTAACGCTTACAAAATGTTTAAATGATTATGGTATTATACAATGATTTTTTAATATAGAAATAGTGTATACACCTTTATCACCTACTCTTACAACAAAGCAACTGAAACGCCATGCATCTATAATAGCATGCCTGACGTTTCAGTTGTTTAGGATATTACATTAACGTAATCTTTTTACTCCAACTCCTGCCATGATTCATTATATTCCTTAATAATATCGTCTCCACCCTGACTTTTCCATTCTTCGATTGCTTGCTCAAACCCGTCTTGGTCAATTTCACCTAACATGTAATTATATGTTGCATCATTAATTATTTCTTGAAGTCTTTCACCTTGTTCTATATCTGTTTCTGATTCAAGTGTGACAGTTGGATCATTGATCAGATAGTCTTCATTGTCTTTATATAAGTCTTCCGCTTTTTGACGCGGTTCATAAGTGAACGTACTCTCATAATGACCATTTGTTTCAGGTTCACCGATCAAAATAGAGTTAAAAGGCATGACTTCTTTTTCGTGTAGAGCGCCGCTTTCACTTGTAATATCAGCTTTACCATCTTTTAACTCATAATGTTCCCCTTCAACACCCCATTGGAATAGGTTGGAAACCTCCGGTGTCATCAATTGATCATAGAAATCTAAAATCTTTTCCAGCTG
>Ga0209487_1002807_pt1 | contig 13954 bp, 4 predicted proteins | sample Poulit2012_FD_187524 | JGI IMG/M metagenome (GOLD analysis project Ga0209487, IMG submission 187524) | Agricultural soil microbial communities from Georgia to study Nitrogen management - Poultry litter 2012 (SPAdes) (version 2) | ecosystem: Environmental > Terrestrial > Soil > Agricultural land... | reverse complement strand
AGTCGGCCTGCTCGGTGCCACGGTCCCGGCGGCCCAGGTGGCCGCCGTCCCGGAGGACGTGCAGCCCCTCATCCACTACAGCTTCGACGAGGCACCCGAGGGGAGGACCATCGTCGACGAGAGCGGCAACGGCTACGACGGCGTCCTGCACAGGTCCGGGGCCGAGGTCGAGGGCGGCGTCCTCCGCCTCCCCGGCGGAAGCGCGAGCAGCGCCCCCTACGTCGAGGTCCCCGCCGACGGGCTCGTCGGCCGACGGGACCTGACGATCTCGGTCTGGCTGGCGAGCCGGTCCGGCCCCGCCAACACCTCCGCCGCCTTCATCGGCGCGCCGGTGGCCGACGGTGCGAGCTACTCCACGGCCTACTGGCTGCTCAACCCCACGAACCTCGACGGGTACGTCAAGTCCGTGGTCACGGACGCGACGAACGCCGGGGCGCCGTGGTCCACCGAGGTCGGCCCGGGCAGCACCGGTGCGCCGACCTCCGGGGTCCGGACACCGGCCGGGACGGCCCTGTACACCACCGTCATCGACGGGACGGCGGGCACCCTGCGCGTGTACGTCAACGGCGAGCCGATCGGTGAGCACCGGATCACCCGGGACGTCTCGTCCTTCGGTCCCGAGCTGCTCGCCTACATCGGGCGCTCGACCTACAACGACGTCGGATGGAGCGGTGACGTCGACGACTTCGCCGTCTACGGCGAGGCGCTGAGCACCGAGCAGGTCGAGGCACTCTTCGTCGGGGAGGCCCTGGACCGGGCGCTCGGTGCGGTCGCCCTCCCGGACAGCGCCACCGCGGACTTCACCCTCCCGACGGCCAGCCACGGCGTCACGATCACCTGGGAGTCCGACCACCCTGCGGTCCAGGTCGACGACGGCACCGCCGTCGTCACCCGGCCGCAGCCCGGCAGCGGCGCCGCGACGGTCACCCTCACCGCCACGTTCACGCTCGGCGCGACGACAGCGCAGCAGGCCTACGTCGTCGTCGTCCCCGAGGATCTCACCGACGAGGAGCGGGTGAACGAGGACCTCGCGGCGATCGAGGTGCCCAACGCGGACAACGTGCGTACCAACGTCTCGGTCCCCACGGTCGGGGCGGCCGGCTCCACCATCGAGTGGGCGGTCACCGAGGGCGCGGCCCACGCCTCGCTCCGTGACGGTGTCTCGGAGACGTCGCGCACCGTGGTCGTCGAGCGGCCCGCGACCGGCGAGGAGCCGGTGGCGGTCACGCTCACCGCGACCGCCACCTCCGGCGAGGCGACCAGCACGCGCGACATCGAGCTGCGGCTCCACCCGCTGCCCGACCGGTCCGAGGACACCGAGGCCTACGTCTGGGCCTTCTTCACCGGCGAGGGCGAGGGGGCCGAGCGCGTCAGCCTCGCCGCGTCCAAGGGCAACGACGCACTCGACTGGAACACCCTGAACGACGGCGAGCCGGTCTTCACCTCGACCGAGGGCACCGGGGGGCTGCGGGACCCGTTCATCATCCGGGCGCCCGAGGGGGACCGGTTCTTCATGATCGCCACCGACCTCAAGGTCGCCGGCCTCCCGGGTGGCTTCGCCACCGCACAGACCCGCGGCTCGCTGCACATCGAGGTCTGGGAGTCCGACGACCTCGTCACCTGGTCCGACCAGCGGCACGTCAAGGTCTCCTCGGACTACGCGGGTAACACCTGGGCCCCCGAGGCGTTCTGGAGCGAGGAGCTCGACACCTTCGTCGTGTTCTGGGCGTCGAACCTCTACGACACGACCGACCCGGACGAGCGCACGGCACCGACCTACAACCGGATGATGTACGCGACGACGGACGACTTCGTCACCTTCTCCGAGCCGCAGGTGTGGATCGACGTCCGACGGGGCAACGGCCTCGGGATGATCGACTCGTCGGTCGCGCTGGTGGACGGCACCTACCACCGCTTCACCAAGGACGAGGCCTCGATGACCATCCGGCACGAGGTATCCACCGACCTGCTCGCCACGGTCACGGGCTCGCTGCCCGGCCCGGAGGGGCCGGCGGACGAGTGGACCCTCGTCAAGGAGCGCGTCGGCTCCGGGCTGCCGAACGGCGAGCCCGGCCGCACGTTCACCAGCGGTGAGGGGCCGAGCATCTTCCCGGCGAACGAGGACGACGTCAACGGCCTGGACTGGTACCTCTTCATCGACCAGCCGAACTACCACGGCGGCCCGAACCACTACATCCCGTTCGGCACGGACGACCTCTCCGACGGCGATGCGTGGCAGCCGCTGGGCAGCAAGCTGCGGCAGAACCTGCCGCAGAACTCCGACGGCGGCAAGCCCCGCCACGGCACCGTCATCCCGGTGACCCGCACCGAGTACGAGCGGGTGCTCGCCGCCTACGCGCCGGCCCTCGCGGTGGCCGAGGTCGGTGAGGTCGAGGTGACCACGACGGTCGGCGTGGCGCCCGTGCTGCCGCGCGTCGAGCTGACCAAGCGGGACGGCTCCACCGAGACCGTCGACGTCGCGTGGGACGAGGTCGACCCCGCACAGTACGCCGAGCCCGGCGTCTTCACCGTGCGGGGGACCGCCCAGGACGCCTCCCGCAGGCCGGTCGAGGCGACGGTCACCGTCGAGGCGGCAGCACCCGTCTCGGTCGTCGCCGACACCCGGTGCGTCGCCGGCCGCGTCGTCGAGGTGGTGCGCGTGACGAACGAGACGGCCGCGGCGCTCGACGTCACCGTCTCCTCCGCCTACGGCTCGCGCGACGTCACCGTTCCCGCGGAGCGGTCGACGTCGGTGACCTTCACGACCCGGCAGCCGAGCCTGCCGGCGGGGGAGGTCACCGTCACCACGGAGCCCGGTAGCTCCAGGACGGCGACCTACGCCGCCCGCACCTGCGGTTAGCAGCATCCCGGCGCGGGCCCAGGTACGACCGGGGCCCGCGCCGGAACCAGGACAGCAGCAGCGCGCTCCCGCCCACGGAGCGCCGGAGAGGAAGTGCAATGACGCCGAGACGCTCACGGCGCGCGCTGACGGGCGCGGTAGCCGTGCTGGTCGGACTCACCGGGTCGCTCGTCGCGACCGCCCCCGCGGCGGCCGACGCCCCCCTGGTGGCCCACTACCCGCTCGACGAGACCACGGGCACCGTGGCGGTCGACGCATCCGGGTCCGGGAACGACGGCACCTACGTCGGCTCCCCGACGCTCACCGGTGAGGAGGGGGTCCGCCTCGACGGGGTCGACGACCACGTGCGGCTGCCCGACGACCTCCTCGCCGGGCTCGACTCCGTGACGGTGCACGCCGACGTGCTCATCCGGGGCTCGCAGGCCACCCCCTACTTCATCTACGGGTTCGGGAACACCGACGCCGACGGCGTGGGGGACGGCTACCTCTTCGCGACGGGGAACCCCTACCGCGCGTCCATCGCGACCGGGAGCTGGACCACCGAGCAGACGGTGAACAGCGGTACCGACCTCCCGCGGGACCGGTGGGCCACGCTGACCTACACCCTCGACGACGCGACGGACACCGCCCGCCTCTACCTCGACGGGGTCGAGGTCGCCGAGAGCACCGACGTGACGACCACCCCCGCGGAGATCGGCGACGGGGCCACGAGCGCGAACTACCTCGGCCGCTCCGTCTACACCGCCGACCGGTACCTCGCCGGGAGCCTGCGGGACGTGCGGATCTACGGCGCGGCCCTGAGCGCCGAGGAGGTCGGCCGGCTCCAGCCCTCCGACGAGACCCGCGTCGAGCGGGATGCCGCCGCCCTGTCCCTCGGGGACCTCTCGGCCGTCACCGCCGACCTCGAGCTACCCACGACGGGCGTCAACGGCTCCACCGTGACGTGGAGCTCCAGCGACGAGGCGGTCATCGCCCCCGACGGCACGGTCACCCGACCGGACACCGGCGAGCCACCCGCGGAGGTGACGCTCACCGCTCGACTGTCCCGCGGTGAGGCCGTGCGTACGCGGGAGCTCGTCGCGACGGTGCTCCCCCTGCCCGGGGCGGAGGAGCTCGCCCAGGAGGACCTCGCGGCGATCGACATCCCGAACGCCGACGACGTCCGCGGGAACATCACCCTGCCGGCGGTCGGCCCCGTCCACGGGAGCCCGGTCGCCTGGTCCGCCACACCCGAGGGGGTCATCACGACCACGGACGCCGACGGTGTCCGCGCCGGCGTCGTGACCCGCGGCACGAGCGACACCTCGGTCACGCTCACCGCCACCGTCCCCGGCACCGATGCCGTGCGGGAGATCGACGTCGTCGTCCGGGCCGCACCGACGGACCTCGACACCGACTACACCGCGGGCTACCTGTGGACGCACTTCGCCGCGCACGGCGGCTACGAGAAGATCTTCTTCGGCCACAGCGAGGACGGCCTGCACTGGACCAAGCTCAACGGCAACGAGCCGGTCCTCGCCAACCTCGGTGGCGACCTCGGGGTGCGCGACCCGCATCTCATCCGCTCCGCCGAGGGCGACCGCTACTGGATCATCGGCACCGACCTGCACGCCGAGGGCGGTGGACCCGGCGGTTCCGGCTGGGACCAGCTGGGCGCGAGCCAGAACATCGTCGTGTGGGAGTCGACCGACCTCGTGACCTGGAGCGACCAGCGGATCGTCTTCGCCGGCTTCGAGCACGCGGGCAACGTCTGGGCACCCGAGGCGATCTACGACGACACGTCGGGGGAGTACTACGTCTACTGGGCGGCACGTGACCGCCGGGACCACGGCACCGAGGACTGGGCGCTGCGGGTCTACCTCACCCGCACCCGGGACTTCGTCACCTTCACCGAGCCCGAGATCTGGCTCTCGCTCAACGAGCACGGCGACGGCCAGGGCGGCCCCAACATCATCGACACGACGATCGCCAAGGAGGGGGACACCTACTACCGGTTCTCCACCTCCGACTGGCACACCGTCGTCGACACCGCCCCGAGCCTCGACGGCCCGTGGGAGCGGGTCATCGACCGCGGCGACGCCGCGGACCACGGTCTGCGTGCCTCGATGGAGGGGCTGACCGTGTACGAGCTGCCCGACGGACGGTGGGCGGTCATGGGCGACCAGTCCGGCTACTACGCACACGTGGCCGACACGCTCGCGAGCCTGGAGTTCACCCAGCTCTCCGTCGGGCCGGGCCCGGACCAGTACTCCTTCGACCACCGGTTCCGCCACGGCTCCGTCCTGCGCCTGTCCGCCGCCGAGGAGGAGCGCCTCCTCACCGCCTACGGCGAGGACGGCACCGGGGAGGAGCCCGGCGAGCCCGAGGAGCCGCAGGAGGAGCCGATCGCGGAGTACACCTTCGACGACGGCACCCTGGCCGACTCCGCCGGGAACGCCGACCTCACGGCCCACGGCACGGCGCGCGTCGAGACCGACCCCGAGCGGGGCAGCGCCCTGCGGGTGGACGGTTCGGCGGGCGGCTACGCCGCCTTCCCGACCGGGTTCTTCGACGGTCGAGACACGATGACGGTGTCCATGGACGTCCGCTCCGAGCTGAGCAGCGGCAACTTCTTCACCTTCGCCCTGGGCGCGGACAACCAGCGGTACTACTTCCTGCGGCTGCGGGGCAGCGAGCTGCGTAGCGCCATCACCACGACGTCGTGGCAGAACGAGTCGGCCGTCACCGGCTCGCTCTCTCCCGGCGAGTGGCACCGGGTCGACGTCGTCCTCGACGGCCGGACGATGACGGTCTACGTCGACGGCGTACGGCTCGGGGAGAACACCGACCTCGGCGCGACGGTCGGGGAGCTGGGCTCCGGCCTCGCCGGCTACCTCGGGCGCTCGTTCTACTCCGAGGACCGCTACTTCCGCGGCTGGTACGACAACATCCGGGTCTACAACCGTGCGCTCAGCGCCGCGGAGATCATGGAGAACGCCGGCGCGACCGACCAGCTCGTCGACGTCTCGCTGGCGGAGGAGGATGCCCTGCGGCACGCTCCGATCGTCGACGGCAGGGCCCGCACCGTCGTTCTCCCGGTGACCCCCGACGCGGAGACCGCGGCCCTCACCCCGACGTTCACGGTCGCCCCGGGGGTCACGGTGACACCGGCGTCGGGAACGACGGTGGACCTCACCGAGCCGGTGGAGTACACCCTGTCCACCGCCGACGGGACGACCGTGACGTGGCGGATGGAGGCCCGCGTCGTGCGCAGCCCGGTGCTCCCGGGCAGGTACGCCGACCCCAACATCGCGGCCTTCGGGGACACCTACTACATCTACGCCACGAGCGACGGCTACCCCGGGTGGGGCGGCAAGGACTTCTACGTGTGGAGCTCGAAGGACCTCGTCACCTGGGAGCGCTCCGCCGAGCCGATCCTCACGCTCGACGGCGAGAACGGCGACGTCCCGTGGGCGACCGGCAACGCCTGGGCCCCGACCATCATCGAGCGCGACGGGAAGTACTACTTCTACTTCAGCGGCCACAACCCCACCTACAACCGCAAGACCATGGGCGTGGCCGTCGCCGACAGCCCGGAGGGCCCGTTCACCGCCGAGCCGACGCCCCTCGTCCTCAACAACGAGGAGGTGACCTCCGGGCAGGCGATCGACCCGGCGGCCTTCCACGACCCGGTCACCGGTAAGTACTACCTCGGGTGGGGCAACGGCGGGCCGGGCAACGGGCCCGTGCTCGCCGAGCTGGCCGACGACATGGTGTCCCTCGAACCGGGGACACTGCGCCGGATCCACGGGCTCACCGACTTCCGCGAGGGCCTCTTCTTCAACTACCGGGACGGGCTGTACCACCTCACCTACTCCATCGACGACACCGGCTCGGAGAACTACCGGGTCGGGTACGCCACGGCGACGAGCATGGACGGTCCGTGGACCTACCGCGGCGTCATCCTGGAGAAGGACCTCTCGCTGGGGATCAAGGGTCCCGGGCACAGCTCGATCCTCAACGTGCCCGGCACCGACGACTGGTACATCGCCTACCACCGGTTCGCGATCCCCGACGGCAACGGACACAACCGCGAGGTGACGATCGACCGGCTCGAGTTCGGCCCCGACGGCCTCATGCAGCCGGTGACCCCGACGCTGGAGAGCGTCGCCCCGCAGCGGATCGAGCTGCCGGCGGCGGGTCCGCAGGTCGAGGTCACGGCCGACACCCGCTGCGTCGTCGGCCGGGTCGTCGAGACCGTCCGGGTGACCAACACCGAGGCGGAGCCCCTCGAGCTCACCGTCACGACGCCCTTCGGCACCCGGACGGCGACGGTCGGGCCCGAGCGCTCCACCTCGCTCACCGTGACCACCCGAGCGGCCGCCGTCCCGGCGGGGACGGTGGACGTCACCGCACAGGCCTCCGACGAACGGAGGACGACAGCGACGGCGACCCACGCGGCCCGCAGCTGCGGATGACCCGCAGGGGCCGGCCGGCCCGTCGCCGGCCGGTCCCGCCACACCTGGCCACGACCACCGCAGGTCACACAAGGGAGAGTGGAATGAGAGTCACACCAAGGCGCAGGGCGGCCGTCGCCGTCGCGGCGCTCGGCGCGATGGTCCTGGGGTCGGGGATGGTGAGCGCCCACGCCGCGGTCCCGGAGGAGGACCTCGTCGTCGAGTACCTCTTCGACCAGGCCGAGGGCGCCGAGGTCCCCAACAGCGCGGCGACCGACCTCGGACCGGCGACGGTCCACAACGTCCGGGACACCGACTGGACCGGGACGTCGTTGACCCTGCGTGGAGGGGCGAAGACCTCCAGCGGCAACTGGGTCGAGCTCCCCGAGGACGTCCTCGCCGGAGCGTCCTCGGCCACGGTCACCGCTGAGGTCAAGGTCTCCGCGGCGATGCTCGGCGGGTTCCACTTCCTGTGGAACATCGGCAACGAGTCCTCCGCCACCGAGTACTTCTTCGCCTCGCTCAACTGCAGCTCCGGACGGACCCCGCTCGTCGGGCTCAAGTCCGGGGGCACCGAGCGGCTGGTCCAGGCCGGGGACTGCGGCGTCACGGCCGACCAGTGGGTGAACGTCACCGCCGTGGTCGACGGCGACGCCGGCACCGCCTCGCTCTACCTCGACGGCTCCCGCGTCGCCCACGGCGCGATGGACTTCACCCCCGCCGACGTCGCGGACCAGTCCCTCAACACCATCGGGCGTGCCCCGTGGCCCGACCCGCTCTTCCAGGGCGCCATCTCCGCGTTCCGGGTCTACGACCGGGCGCTCACCGCCGCGGAGGTCGCCGACGTGGCCGCGGCCGACGCCGAGCCGCACGCGGAGGAGCTGCGGGAGCAGGCCCAGGCCGTGCTCGACGGTCTGGACCTCGCCGACCTCGAGACGAGCACCGACATCGACCTGCCCACCGCCGGCGGCCGGGTGACCTGGACCTCCTCCGACCCCGGCGTCGTCGCCCCCGACGGCGCGGTGAACCCGCCCCTCGCGGGAGAGGAGAGCGTCACGGTCGAGCTCACCGCGACGGTGTCGATCCGCGGCGTCGAGGCGAGCGCGACGATCACCGTCACGGTGCTGCCGTCGACCGAGACCCCCGAGGAGCGCGCCGAGCGGCTCGCCCAGCGGGTCGTCGTCCCGCCCGTCGTGGCGTCCGGGACGGCGCTGCCGCCGGCCCCCGAGGGCACCAGCGTGTCCGTCGAGTCCGTCACCGGCGCAGAGGTCGTCGACGGCACGATCGTGGCGGACGCCGCGGTGGACGCCGAGATCACACTGCGGGTCACCGACAGCGCCACCGGGCACAGCGCCGAGCGGTCCTTCAGCGTCCGGGTGCTGCCGCAGGACGGTGCGGAGCAGCTCCTCGCCTACAGCCGTGTGCCGACGAGCGCGAGCGAGGCGAACAACGCCGACGTCGCGCTGAGCATGCACCTCGCCCTGGAGCAGGACGGGCAGTGGGCACCCCTCAACGAGAACTACGGCATCTTCTTCGCGAAGACGTCGACGACGCCGCCCCTGACGGGGACGTCGAGCAGCATCGTGCGCAGCCTGCGCGACCCGCACCTGTTCTACCTGGCCGACGGCTCCTTCGGGATCGTCGCCACCCGGACCGCGCGCAACGGCGGGGACGACGGGACCCAGGCCTCGAGCATGCTCCTCGCCCGGAGCTCCGACCTGCGCAGCTACGAGGAGGTCGGGCTCGTCGACCTCGGCGTGACGAGCGGCGTCAACGACCCCGCCGTGGTCTACGACAGCGCCGCCGGGCACTACGTCGTCACCTGGACGTCGGATGCCGGGGCAGCGATGTACACGACCCTCACCGACCTCACCGACCCGACGACCCGCTCCGCCGTCCAGCGGGGTGTCGTCGCGGCCACCGCCGGGGTCACCGGGGCCGGCGTGCCGAACTACGCCACGGGCAACTCCCTGCCCGTCACGCCGGAGGTCGCCGAGGGGCTGCGGGTGCGCTTCGGCCGCACCGTCAACACCGAGGTGCGTCCGCTCGACGGCGTGACCGTGGAGCAGGGGACCGCCCTTGACATCACCGACCTGCCCGCCCGGGCCGAGCTCGGCTACAACGACGGCTCGACGGCCTCCCGCGCGGTCGAGTGGGACGAGGAGTCCCTCGCGGCCGTGGACACGAGCACCCCCGGGAGCTACGAGGTCACCGGCCGCATCAAGGCACCGGAGTACCCGACGCCCTTCGCGGACGAGCGGGCCGACCCGACGATCTTCCGGTTCGACCACAACGGGCAGACGAAGTTCCTCATGATCGCCACCGAGGACCTCCACATGAACCCGATCGACCCCGCGAACGGGCCGCACATGCCCTTCCGGGTCGCCGACCGGATCGAGGACCTCTCCGACGAGGCGGTCGCCGAGGGCCGCACCGTCGAGGTCGACCTGCTCCGGGCGGGGGACACCGACGCGGACGGCGGGGTGATGACCGGGTGCTTCTGGGCACCGGAGATCCACCTCATCGACGACACGCTGTCGATCCTCTTCATGCCGTGCTACGACGGCTCCAACGGCCGGCCGGACATGTGGACCGGCCGGGCGAGCATCATCCGGCTGAAGAAGGACGAGGAGGGCAACCACCTCGACCCCGCCGTCCCGGAGAACTGGACCAAGGCGGAGAAGGTGCTGCGCGCCGATGGGTCGATCCTCAACCCGGTCCAGGAGATCTCCCTGGACATGACCTACTTCCAGGACTCGGGCCAGTCCTACTACGTGTGGCAGATGCTCGGGGCGTTGTTCATCGCCGAGATGGACCCCGCCGACCCGACCCGCCTGACCTCCGAGCCGGTGCGCCTCACCGCGCCGGAGTACGCGTGGGACAACACGATCGCCGAGGGGGCCAACGTCCACGTGCGGGACGGGGTGATCTACATGATCTACTCCGGCTCCACCGTCGGTGACACCTACACCACCGGTCTGCTCACCGCCCCGGCGGGACAGGGCGCCGACCTCACCGACCCGGACGTATGGACCAAGCTCAACTACCCGATCCAGAAGTCCGGGATCTTCAACGGGGAGTGGCAGCTGGGGACCGGCCACGGCATGTGGTCCCACGACGAGGACGACAACCTCCTCTACGTCTTCCACGCCCGGACGGACCACAACGGCCTGTCCGGCCGGGACATGTTCGTCCGCCGTGTCCACTGGGCCGCGGACGGCATGCCGGTCTTCGACATGGAGGCGCACGAGGAGGTCGCGCCGGGCAACGAGACCGTCACGGTCACGGTGACGGTCGAGCCGCGCGAGGGCGGCACGCTGGACCTCGCCGCGACCGCCGACACCCGGTGCGTCGTCGGACGCGTCGTCCAGACCGTCCGCGTCAGCAACGACGACGACGTCCCGGTGACGGTCACGGTCTCCTCGCCCTACGGGGAGCGGGAGACCACGCTCCCCGCCGGTCGGGCGGCGTCCTTCGCGTTCACCACGCGGCAGGTCGACATCGACGAGGGGAGGGTGTCGGTCACGGGGGAGGCCACCCGCGACGGGGACCTCGTCAGCGACTCCCTGACCGTGGAGTACGACGCCCGCTCCTGCGGGTGACCCGACGGCCCGGGTGGGCGGGAGCCGTGTCCCACCCATCCGGGCCGCCACGCCACCGCGACGCACGACGCCACGTCACCGTGGCCGAGGAGCTACGCGGGGGGTCAGGCGGCGACGGTGGCGTCGATCCGCAGCTCCAGCGTGTGCTCCTCACCCGGGGCGAGCTCGACGAGGTCGGTCCCGGAGTTGAAGGCGTCCGGCGGACAGGTCATCGGCTCGACCGCCACACCGCGGCGCCCGACGAGCTCACCGCTGTAGATCTGCAGCCACGGCGCACGCGCGTGGAGACGCACCGTGAGCCTCGTCGTCGGGTCGGCCAGGGAGACCGTCCACCCGTCCTCCGGGAGGTCGGTGAACGCGTGGTCGATGCTCACCGCGCCGAGCGGCGCGGTACCGGTGAGCTCGAGGCCCAGGTCCGCGGCCGGGACCACCTCCAGCGGGCTGAGCCGCTCGTCGACGTCGAGGACGGAGCGCGCCGGTGAGCGCAGCACGCACTCGTCGACCGGCCGCCCGTCACAGCTGAGGTAGGGGTGCGTCGACGCACCGTAGGGCGCGACGTCCGCGCCGATGTTCGTCGTCGTGATCGCGATCGTCAGGCCCGCGCCCGCGTCGAGCCGGTAGGACACCCGGCTGCACAGGTGGAAGGGGTAGCCGTAGCGCGGGGCGAGCTCGAGCTCGAGGACGACGTGGGAGGGGGACTGCTCGACGACGTCCCACACGCTCCAGCAGGCCAGGCCGTGGAGGGCCGCGCCCGTCGCATGCTCGTTGACGGGGACCTCGTGGACGGTGCCGCGGTACTCGTAGGTACCGCCGGTGATGCGGTTGGGCCAGGGGACGAGCGTCTTGCCGACGTACCCGGCGGGCAGCTCGTCCGGTGCGTGGGGGACGACGAGCCGGCGGCCCTGGTGGCTCAGGCCGGCCAGACCCGCGCCCACGGGCACGACGGTGGCGGCGTAGTCGCCCGCTGCGAGCTCGACGGCAGGGGGACGGCTGGGCATGGCTGGACTCCTCGGTGGGTCGGACGGGGGAACTGTGGGTGGAGGTCACCCGGGCTGCGGGCCGGAGGACCTGCGTACCACGAGCTGGGGCCGCGAGAGCACCTCGCCGGGCTCGCTCCAGCGGATCGCCGCGAGGAGCACCTCGATGGCCTGGTGGCCGACCTCCGCGAAGGGTTGGCGGACGGTCGTGAGCGGCGGGTGGTAGTGGTCGCTGCCGGGCACGTCGTCGTAGCCCACCACGGCGACGTCCTCGGGGATGCGCAGCCCCGCCTCGTGGAGTGCGCGCATCGCGCCCAGCGCCAGCAGGTCGTTGGCGGCGAAGACTGCGGTGGGCAGGCTGGGCCGGCGGACGAGCTCGCGGGTGACCGCATAGCCCGTCCGGGCGTCCCAGCCCCCCGGTAGCACGTCCGGGACCGGCAGCCCGGCGTCGGTGAGGGCCGCACGCCACCCCGCGATGCGGGCGCGGGCGTCGAACCAGTTCTCCGGGCCGGCGATGTGGACGATGTCGCGGTGGCCGCGTGCGAGGAGGTGCTCGGTGGCGAGGCGGGCGCCGAGCTGGTGGTCGACGGCGACGACGTGCGCCGGCGTCCCCGCGCCGAGGCCGGCGGCGATGATGACGACGGGCAGCGAGCCCGCGAGCCGGCGTGCGGCCTGCGCCGTCTCGGTGGTCGGCGCGACGATGACGATCCCTTCGACGGCGAGGTCGAGGAAGAACTCCAAGGTGTCGTGCGGGCTCGCGGTGGCGCCCTCCGTGCTCGCCGAGACGGTCGTGTAGCCGGCGGCCCGGGCGGCGTCCTGGATCGCCATCGTCGTGTGGCTGGGTCCGAAGAGCAGGCCCGAGGGGTACACGACGCCGATGAGCCGGGAGCGCTTGGTGGCCAGCGCCCGCGCGGAGAGGTTGGGCCGGTAGCCGAGCTCCTCGATGGCGCGCAGCACCCTGGCGCGTGTCGCGGGACGCACGAGGTCGGGTGAGTTGAGCACGCGGGAGACCGTCTGGTGGGAGACCCCCGCCCGCGCGGCGACGTCCGACATCACCGGTGCCTTGTCACTGCTCACGTCTGCGTGGCTCCCCCACACTCGCTACGGCCGCGGGACCGAATCGTCGGCGAGATCTCCGCGCCGCGCCCGCACGACGGAGCGTAGCCGGTGCCGCGGAGTCTGCGCACCGACCGCCACACGGGCGGACGGACAGGTGGCCGCTGCTGGCGCGCCCCCCTTCGGGCAGCCGACAGGACGGCCTGCATCCCAGGTCACAGGCGGGTCACAATCGTCCGAGCGAGTTGACTGGGTCAGAATGTTAGCGTTAACGTCGACCGTGCAAGTCTTGGCATCGACACTCGCCGGTTCCTCCCCACCGGCCACGGACACATCGGGTGTCGAGTGACGCAAAGGAGCAGGATATGAGCACGAAGAGGTCTCGCCGCCTTCTCGCGACGTCGGCCGCCATGGTGGCGGCCCTCGCGCTCGGAGCATGCGGCGGTGGTGGCGACGGTGACGCCGACGCCGACAGCACCGGCGGAGGCGGCGGCTCGTCCGACGACCTGACGACGATCGGCTTTGTCGCCGTCGGCCCCGAGGGCGCGTGGCGGCAGGCGAACGAGCAGAACATCCAGGACACGTTCACCGAGGAGGCCGGCTACGACCTCAAGTTCGCCCCGGCCGCCAACCTCGACCAGGCCTCGCAGATCTCCGCGTTCACCTCGTTCGTCGACGAGGGCGTGGACATCATCCTGCTCTCCGCGACGGAGGGCTCCGGCTGGGAGGACTCGCTGCGCCGTGCGCAGGAGGCCGAGATCCCGGTCATCCTCATCGACCGCGGCATCGAGCCGGACGACACCGACCTCTACGTCACCCGGATCGCCCCGGACGACAAGGAGGTCTCCGCGTCGGTGGCCGAGTGGGCCATCTCCGAGTTCCCGGACGGCGCGCGCTACTACGTGCTCGAGGGCCCGGCCGGGGTGTCCGTCGTCAACGAGCGCAACGAGGGCTGGGACGCCGTCATGGACAGCCACCCCGAGTTCGAGAAGGTGGGCGCCCAGACCGCGAACTGGTCCACCG
>Ga0209487_1002806_pt1 | contig 13955 bp, 18 predicted proteins | sample Poulit2012_FD_187524 | JGI IMG/M metagenome (GOLD analysis project Ga0209487, IMG submission 187524) | Agricultural soil microbial communities from Georgia to study Nitrogen management - Poultry litter 2012 (SPAdes) (version 2) | ecosystem: Environmental > Terrestrial > Soil > Agricultural land... | reverse complement strand
AAGAAATTAAGAACCAATTAAACGAACTAAATATAAAACGTCTAGGATTTGAAAAAAATCAAGTTACATTTGCAACCTATGAATTGTACACAAAAACTTTCGATACTGTTGAGTTAATACCTGTAGGGGATATGATAGAGAACCTAAGAATTTATAAAACACCACAGGAACTTGAAATTATGAAGCAAGCAGCAGAAATTGCAGATAAGGCATACGACCATATCCAAACTTTTATTAAGCCGGGAGTTAAGGAAATAGATGTTTCAAATGAACTCGAATTTTTTATGCGTAAGCAGGGTGCCACATCTTCAAGCTTCGATATTATCGTTGCTTCTGGTTATCGTTCAGCATTACCGCACGGAGTTGCTTCTGACAAAATAATCGAAGAAGGTGAGTTAGTCACGTTAGATTATGGAGCGTTATATCAAGGGTACTGCTCTGATATTACTCGCACGCTGGCCATAGGGGATATTAATGACGAACTTAAAAGAATTTACGATACAGTCTTGAAAGCCCAAGTGTTAGGTGTTGACGGTATTAAACCAGGAATGACTGGGAAAGAAGCAGATGCTTTAACGAGGGATTATATTACTGATAAAGGATATGGTGATTACTTTGGCCATTCAACTGGACATGGCTTAGGGATGGAAGTCCATGAGGCACCAGCATTATCTTTCCGATCAGATGTTAAATTGGAGCCTGGTATGGTTGTGACTGTTGAACCAGGAATTTATATACCAAACGTCGGTGGTTGCCGAATTGAAGATGATATTGTGATAACTGATTCAGGAAATGAAAGATTAAATCATTCAACAAAAGAATTAATTCACTTATAAGCTTGACTCTATGAATACTCGGTTAAATATATATTAGGGAGTTATTTCGAAGGAGGATAAACAATGATCTCGGTAAATGATTTTAAAACAGGGCTTACTGTAGAAGTTGATAATGATGTATGGCAAGTCATTGAGTTCCAACACGTAAAACCAGGAAAAGGTGCTGCTTTTGTCAGATCAAAATTAAGAAATTTAAGAAACGGAAATATACAAGAAAAAACGTTTCGCGCAGGTGAGAAAGTAAACAGGGCTCATGTCGAGCACAATACAATGCAATATTTATACGCATCAGGTGATACACATGCGTTTATGGACACTAACACTTATGAACAAATTGAGCTTCAGACAAGTCAAATAGAAGATGAGTTGAAATTCATCAAAGAGAATATGGAAGTATCTATCGTTACTTATGAGGGAGAAATAATTGGAATAGATCTTCCGAAAAACGTTGAGCTGGAAGTAACAGAGACTGAACCAGGCTTGAAGGGAGATACGGTAAGTGGTGGATCAAAATCTGCCACGCTAGAAACAGGGCTTGTTGTTCAAGTTCCTCTCTTTATAAACCAAGGTGAGACACTTGTAATAAGTACAACTGATGGGAAATACGTATCAAGAGCATAATAGAAAAGATTAAAAAAAGCAGCCCGTTCATGGTTGCTTTTTTTATGTTTAAACAACATACTCCTCTCTATTTTCCACATATTTTTATCCAATCTTTTAATATTCATTAATTTAAAAGTCATATTCCATTTGAATTATCATAGATTTACTATAAAGATAATTTAAAAAGTGGGGACATGCTATGGAAGAAATTCTTCGTCTATTCCCGGAAACATTAAGCGGACAAATCAACTTACAGATTGCGGAACGTTGGCACTACTTACAAGAAATTCGTTTCCGTTTCAATCAACCTATTGAATTGATTTTTGATCATCAAGTTGAATGGGTTAAGAATATCAAGCCAAATCAGAAAGATAAAATGCATATTATTAACCAATTAAGTGACTTCTCTCTTTATCGAATGGAAGACGAGCTAAGGGAAGGTTATATTACTATCGAAGGCGGTCACCGAGTTGGCTTAGCAGGAAAAGTCAACACGGTAGATGGGTCGGTTAAAGCCATTCAGTATATAACATTTTTAAACATACGAATAGCTAAAGAGAAGCTAGGTGTGGCTAAACCTTTGATACCTTATCTGTATTCCAACCAATATTTAAATACATTATTTATTGGTGCACCCCAAACGGGTAAAACGACTTTAATTCGAGATCTAACAAGAATTATTTCTTCGGGATGGGAAAAAATTCCGGCAAAGAAAGTTGGGGTTATAGATGAACGCTCTGAGATTGGGGCTTCCTTAAATGGTATCCCGCAGCATAATTTAGGTAGGCGTACTGATGTCTTAGATGCTTGTCCCAAAGCGGAAGGGATGATGATGATGATTCGTTCTATGTCACCAGATGTCATTGTCGTTGATGAAATTGGAAGCCAAAAAGATGTACAAGCACTTCTAGAAGCAATCAATGCGGGTGTGACAATTATTTGCACGATTCATGGCCAATCATTAGAAGATATTAAGAGACGTCCGTCTATCCAACCATTATTTCAACAGCATATTTTTAAAAGGCTTTTTATATTGGATAACAGTGGGCAACCTGGAATAATAAAAAAAGTTTACAACGAGGAACAACAAATGGTTTTGCAAACTTAAGGAGCTTAATAATGAAGTGGATAGGTGCACTTATGATTATAGGAATAACCACATGGATAGGATTCGATAAAAGCCATCAATTAAATAGAAGGCCAAAACATATTAGACAGCTAAAAAATGCTTTACAAATTTTGGAGGCTGAAATTCTTTACAGCCAATCGTCATTACAAACAGCTTTTCAAAATATAGCTGACCAAGTTCCACAACCAATGAGTAATTTTTTTCAATCATTAGCCCATAGAATGCAATCTAGAAATTTTGATTTAATGGGCTGCTGGGATAAAAGCGTTCAGAAGCTTATTAACCAATCGAGTCTTGGGCTAAATGAAGCGGAGATCCTTAAGCAATTTGGGAGAACACTTGGTCAACATGATATGGTTCAACAGCAAAAACATATCCAATTAACAATTACTCATTTAGAACGAGAACTTGAAGAAGCAAGGGATGAGCAATATAGATTTGGCAAAATGTCAAAGAGCTTAGGTGTTTTATTAGGTGTATTTATTGTTTTATTGCTCATATAGGAAGGGGCATGATTATGCTAGCAGACGCAACTATTTTATTCCAGATTGCTGGAATTGGTATTATAGTGGCACTCATTCATACTATATTGAAGCAAATGGGCAAAGAAGAAATTGCCCAATTTGCTACCTTAGTTGGTTTTATTATAGTTCTTGTCATTGTCGTTAATAGTTTATCGGATCTTTTTCAACAAATAAAATCAGTGTTTTTATTTCAGGGATAATCTATGGAAATATTACACATCGTTATATTTGCTTTGATTGCTAGTATTCTTTATATCGTTTTAAAGGATTTACATGAATCATTTGCATTTTTAATTGTTCTGATCGCAGGGATTGTGATCTTTCTAGCGGTGATCAAACAATTAGGTATCATCTTTCAGCTATTACAATCGTTAGGACAAAAAGCGGCTATCGATGGAATGTATATCGAAACAATTTTAAAAATCATCGGCATCGCTTATATTGCTGAGCTGGGTGCAAATATTACAAAAGATGCAGGTTTAGATTCAGTGGCATCTAAAATCGAATTAGCTGGAAAAGTATTTATTTTGGTGTTAGCTATACCAATCATCACTGCGGTCATTGAGGCTATTTTATCCTTTTTGCCGACGACATAGATTGAATATGAAAGGAGTAACCATTGTGAATGAAACATTATAAATGGATAATTGCCTTCACATTTCTTTTCCTTTTCATTGGACAAACTGTGTCGCTAGCCTCTAGTGAGGAAGAACGTGATGATAAACAGATGATTGATGAGATATCCCTTGAAGGAGTACAAGCATACTGGAATGAACTAGTACAAGAATATCAAGGATACCTTCCCGAGTTAGAAAAAAATACTGTTTACGATTTTATAAAAGAAGAGAAGACTTTCTCCTTTAAACATACACTTACTGGATTGATAAGATTTCTATTTCATGAATTTACTTTGAACGCTAAATTATTAGGACAGTTACTAATTTTGACATTATTTTCGGTACTGCTTCAGACGATTCACACGTCTTTTGAGAGAAGTGCTGTCAGTAAAATAGCTTACTTTATTGTTTACATCGTACTGTTGTTCATTTCACTTAACAGTTTTTATTTAACTTCAGAATATATTAGCAATGCCATTGGTATGATGACTAATTTTATGATTGCACTGATTCCTTTAGTTTTAGGCATTATGTCAACGTTTGGAAATCTTGTAAGTGTTTCATTTTTTCATCCCATCATAATATTTTTAATTAATTTCAGTGGACTATTGGTTTCTAAATTTATCATGCCGCTTTTACTGTTGTCAGCGCTTCTAGAAATAGTAAGTACTTTAAATGAAAAACATCGTGTAACACATTTGGCTAATATGATTCGATCAATCAGTGTTGGTAGTTTAGGTGTTTTTTTAACAGTGTTTTTAGGCGTTATGTCGATTCAGGGAGCCGCTGGTGCCATTCAAGATGGGGTGGCCATGAAAACAACCAAATTTATCACAGGGAATTTTATTCCGGTTGTGGGTAGGACTTTTACTGATGCGGCGGACACTGTTCTTAGTGCTTCTCTCTTATTAAAAAATGCAGTAGGAATTATAGGTGTGGCGATCATTATCTTTATTGCTATTTTTCCTGCTTTAAAAGTGTTAGCTATTGCGCTTATTTATAAATTAGCTGCTGCTATCTTACAACCTCTTGCCGATGGGCCGATTATTACGTGTTTGAACTCAATTGGCCAGTATTTACTATATATGCTTGCATGTTTATTGACTGTATCCTTAATGTTTTTCTTGGCCATTGTAGTGATTGTCGTTTCCGGAAATATTACTTTATTTCTTCGTTAGGATGAAGCGTATGGACTTACTCGTTAATTGGGTGACACAGATTATTGTATTTTTAATTTTTGCAGCCATCATCGATTTATTAATTCCAGCAAATAAAATGAAGAGATATATTCAATTTGTCGTTGGATTAATCTTGTTACTAATATTCTTAAAACCAGTTTTTTATATGTTTAATATCGATATCCCCCAAGCAATAGAAACATCATTTAAAGAATATTTACAAACAGATGAAAAGGTAGAAAACATGGATGAAATGATTAAAATTCAAAAAAGTGAAATAGAATCAACACAAGATGCATATATTTTAGAAGAAATGGTTGTCCAGTTAGAAAACTTAGCAGAAGAACCTCTAGCAGATGAACAAATCGAGTTGTCAGATATTCAATTTAGCTTTGCTGAATCAGAGAATTACACATTTGAAAATTTGGAAGAAATAATTGTCTATCTCGCAGCTATTAACGAAGAGGAGGGAGTAGTGGATGATATTGAAGAAGTAGACATCAATACAGAAGAGCCAAAGTTAGATGAAGAAGAATTAGAAGACATCGATACTGAATCAATAAAAAACATCTTACAGGAGGTTTGGGAGCTTGAAGACATGAAAATTACAGTTGTATGGGAGGAGGGAGTAACTTGATCAAAAAAATTATTGAATACTTCCGATCAAAAGACAAGTCTACAACAACCTATAAAAAATATAGTTATCTAATCGTCATTGGATTAATTGGTCTGATGCTCCTTCTAATAGGAAACATATTTACTAATTCTGAAAGTGAAAAAGATTTAGCAAGTGAAACACCTATGCCAAAGGGCGAAGCTGAGCAGGTCGCATCTCAAGAAGAATCCACATTGACTTCCAACGTGGATGAATTGGAATCAAGCTACCAAAAGGATTTAAAGGAAATGTTATCAAAAATTCAAGGTGTGTCAGACGTAGAAGTGATGATTAATCTTGATTCTACTAATGTAAAAGTTTATGAAAAAAATTTAATCTCGGGTAAACAGCTGACCGATGAAAATGATAAAAATGGGGGAGAACGGCAAATAGAAGATCATACTGAAGAGACAGAAGTGGTTGTTGTCAGAAAAGGGGATCAAGAAGTTCCATTGGTTGTACAGACAAAAAAGCCTAACGTGAGGGGTGTCTTTGTAGTAGCAAAAGGTGTTGACCATGCGACTGTGAAACAATGGGTTGTAGAATCAACCTCTAGAGTGCTTGATGTACCAACACATAGAGTTTCTGTAATGCCTAAAAATAAGGAGGAATAATAAATGTTGAAAAAACAAACAATTTGGTTACTAACGATGTTAAGTTTGATGATTGTTCTAAGTATAGTTTATATGACTTCTGATTCTGAGGATTTAGCTTATATTGACGACGGCACGAATGAGACGCAAGAAACATCTCAAACAGAAGATGCAGCAGATGACTCAGATGTTGAAGTTGATGATGTTACAAATCTAGGGAAAGACGAGCTTTTTACAACTATTCGTATGAATTTACAAGATGAACGAAATATGAAAAAAGATAGATTAAATGAAGTTGTCGCAGCTTCTAATTCAACAAGTGAAGAAAAAAATGATGCATTAAATGATATTAATGATTTAGAACAGGTTTCTACAAAAGAGTCTATTATAGAAGAATCGATCATGTCCCAAGCTGAGTATCAAGATGTACTTGTCCGTTCTGACGAAGAGATTGTTCATGTGCATGTAAAAGTCGATGAGTTGTCAAACAAAGAAGCGAATAATATTATGCAAATGGTAAGAGATGAGTTTGGCGATGATTTGAAAGTAGATGTGAATTTTCAGCCGACAGAGGAGTAATTTCTAAAAAAATAAATCATAAAAATCCGAACACTGATTAATGTTCGGATTTTTATGTTTATATATATATAATGATAAAATTACCTTGTACAATGTACAGCTATAAAAACACAAGAAGATCCACTTTCCTATTAAATTACTTTAGAGTATCGTAGTTGATATATGATGTGCAGTAATTCTTTCTAAGATTAATCACAAATTTCTGGAGCTTAGAAAGGTACTAGGTTGTATTCTGCTCCAGACCATTGCTTTCCGCGGGCCAGGAAGAATTGGGTTTCATTCTTCCCACTTCAGCCTTCGACGCACATGACGTGCTAGTGCAGGTGTTGCGACAAACGGTTTTCGATGGGGCGAAGCTTGCTGTAGCCCCAGGACGTCGCGTACTTAACCTGCCTCGAGAAAACCGTTTGTGCACCTGCGTCTTCTAGTAACGCTACGCAGTAGGCTTCCTCGGCGCAAGGGAGCAAAGAAGATTATTCAAGCAGTACCCTCTCTGCGGGGTCTTCAGACTCGTGGGACTGCACTATCGTTCGTCCCATCGAAAACCATTTGCTGTTCCCGCAGGAGTCAATGGCCTTCCACTCCAAACAATGGATGTGTCGTGGGTTAACTGGCTTTAAACCCCAATTGGATGTGTTTCAATATATTAAAATTCAGATTCAAAGTTTTTCGAAATATATTAGCGTTGATTCTAGAACACTGTTATAATAATTTCAGAATGGTATGAAACTGTCTTTCTTAAATAATGTTGAAGTTATATGGTGATATAGCGTAAAATGTTAAGAGAGATAGAAGGATTAATACTTATGTTATTGAAAAATAAAGGGGTTGCAAACATGTTAAAAGTCCAGGAAATTCGTGAAATAATCAAATTAATCGATGATTCATCAATTAATGAATTTACTTATGAAACAGACGGAACAAAAGTCTCGATGAAGAAGTCTTTAAATGAAGAAGAAAGATCAACAATCGAACAAAAGACACAGCCGCAGCCACAAAAAGAAGATATTTCTACAAAAGAAAAAGTAAACGTAGAAGACGAAACGACTGTGAAGGTAGAATCTACAACCAAAACAGACGAACCTAAAGAGACAGATTATGATTATGAGATTCAATCACCGATGGTTGGTACTTTTTATAGCTCGCCAGACCCAGAAAGTGATGTTTACGTTAAAGTGGGAGATTCTGTTAATAATGAAACCGTTGTTTGTATCGTAGAAGCAATGAAATTATTTAATGAAATCGAAGCTGAAACAACAGGAGAGATTGTAGAAATATTAGTGGAAAATGGCGAATTAGTTGAATATGGTCAGCCACTATTTAGAGTAAAGAACTAAATAAGGGGATGGAATAATTGATTAAGAAACTGCTTATAGCTAACAGAGGTGAAATAGCCGTCCGAATAATTCGTGCCTGCAAGGAAATGGGTATCGAATCCGTAGCTGTTTATTCAGAGGCAGACAAAGACGCTTTACACGTACAATTGGCAGATGAAGCTTATTGTGTGGGTCCTAAACTTAGTAAGGACAGTTATTTAAACATAACAAATATAATGAGCATCGCTACCTTAACAGATGTCGATGCCATCCATCCTGGATATGGTTTTTTAGCTGAGAATGTTGATTTTGCCGAGATTTGCAATGAATGTAACATCACATTTGTTGGTCCATCTCCAGAAGCTATACAAAAGATGGGTATCAAAGATGTTGCCAGAGAAACAATGGAAAAAGCAGGCGTTCCTATAGTACCTGGATCAAACGGTATATTGGAAAATGAAGAAGAAGCGATGGAAGTAGCTAATGATATCGGTTACCCTGTGATTATAAAAGCAACTGCTGGTGGCGGTGGAAAAGGTATTCGGGTGGCAAGAGATGAACAAGAACTTCTTAATGGTATCCGTATTACTCAAAAAGAGGCCGAAACAGCATTTGGAAATCCAGGTGTATACTTAGAAAAGTTTATTGAAGACTTTAGGCACGTCGAAATACAAGTTTTAGCAGATAAACATGGTCATGTTGTTCATGTTGGTGAAAGAGATTGCACGATACAAAGACGTCTGCAAAAATTAATTGAAGAATCTCCCTCGCCTGGTATAACAAAAGAAATCAGAAAGCGGATGGGTGAGGCGGCTGTAAAGGCAGCTAAAGCTGTTAATTATGTAGGTGCAGGTACGATTGAGTTTATATTTGACCGTAGTAGCGAAACATTTTATTTCATGGAAATGAATACACGTATACAGGTTGAACATCCAGTTACCGAAATGGTCACAGGGATTGACTTGATTAAAGAACAAATAAAAATAGCTAATAATGAATCGCTTGCTTTCTCTCAAGAAGAAATTGAGTTCGAGGGTTGGTCTATTGAGTGTCGCATAAACGCGGAGGATCCATTTAAAAACTTTATGCCTTCACCAGGTACTGTTAAAATGTATCTAACGCCTGGAGGGCCAGGTGTTAGAATAGATTCAGCAGTATATCAAGGTTACTCGATCCCTCCCTATTATGATTCGATGGTTGCCAAGCTCATTACTTATGGGTCATCAAGAGAAGAGGCAATACAGACAATGAAACGAGCATTGGATGAGTTTATTGTCGAAGGAGTTAAAACGACAATCCCCTTTCATAGTGCGATAATGGATTATCAAGTTTTCAAATCCGGCGAATTCAACACTAATTTTTTAGAAGAAAATCCAATCGTTGAAAAAGCCGAAGAAAAGGAGTGAAATCATGAGTGAACATCAATCGTTAGTTAATGTTAGTGAGAATACGGATTTGGGTAAAGTGGAAATTGCACCAGAAGTTATTGAAGTCATTACGGGAATTGCTGCTTCAGAAGTTGAAGGTTTATCTTCAATGCGAGGTAACTTTGCCACAGGAGTGGTAGAGAGATTTGGTGGTGTTTCTCATAGCAAAGGTGTAAAGGTAGAATTGACTGAAGAGGGTATCTTAATTGATCTACATGTTGTTTTGAATTTTGGTGTCTCGATACCAGAAATTGCACAAAAACTGCAATCAAACATTAGACAATCATTAAAGAACATGACTGGTTTGGAAATTGCGGAAATCAATGTTCATGTTGTTGGGATTCAAATGGATCATCAAGATACTCAAAATGAGTAAGATAGATAATCTAGGTAATAGTAGGAATGAGTGGTTAATCACCAAGATGAAAGGCCAAAAGAGATGTTGTCTTTTGGCCTTTAGTTTATTTCAATCTCTGTATTAAAGGTGGCAAATATAATCCTGTTATGTAAACCTAATTCTTGAAGATAAATTGCCATCATAGCATTGCATTAATAATCATGTTATTATTTGAACTAGATGTGTTTAAAGGAGTAGTAAAAGATGAAACGACATGAAGCAAGAGAAAAAGCATTTCAAACTTTGTTCCAGATTGATATAAATGACATAGAACCAGTTATCGCTATAAATAATATATTGGAAAACGAAAAGAATGATGCATTTTTAACATATCTAGTAGAAGGAGTTATTAATAATAAACAATCGATTGATGAGACCATCTCTGAACACCTAGAAAATTGGTCACTTTCACGACTAGCATCAGTAGAAAGAACCGTGCTACGTATTGCTACGTTTGAAATATTATTTGCAGAAGATATCCCGGAAAATGTGTCTATTAATGAGGCAGTCGAGCTGGCGAATAAATTTGGGGAAGAAAAATCCGGTAAATTCGTCAATGGTGTCTTATCAAAAATAATTCCCTCTTAATATTTTAGCAAATATATATAGATAACTTCATCTTTAAGGAGAGGATTTAAATGGTAGCAGAAATAATTGACGGGAAAAAACTTTCACATGAATTGAAAATGAAAATGAAGAACGAGGTTACTCAGTTAAAGAAAACAGGCGTGACCCCTCACTTAACCGTAATCCTTGTAGGGGATAATCCAGCATCGAAATCATATGTGAAAGGCAAGGAAAAAGCCTGTGAGGAAACGGGCATTTCATCAGATTTGATAGAATTAAATGAAACTATTACGGAAGATGAATTACTGGCCGAAATTGTGAAATTAAACAACGATAAATCTGTTCACGGCATCCTTGTTCAATTACCCTTACCAGATCATATTGAAGAACAAAAAATTATTGAAATTATTAGCCCTAAAAAAGACGTAGATGGTTTTCACCCGGTTAATATTGGAAAAATGATGACAGGACAAGATACTTTCTTTCCATGTACACCGTACGGAATCATTACAATGTTAAAATCCAAAGATATTTCAATTGAAGGTAAGCATGCTGTCATATTAGGACGTAGTAATATTGTTGGAAAACCAGTTGGACAATTATTATTAAATGAAAATGCTACTGTTACATATTGTCATTCTCGAACAAGAAATTTAAAAGAATACACCAAAAATGCCGATATCCTTGTTGTAGCTTTAGGTAAAGCTCACTTTGTTGATGAAGATCATATCAAAAAGGGAGCTGTCGTTATTGACGTAGGTATTAATCGAACGGAGGATGGCTCACTAACCGGAGATGTTAACTTTGATAAAGTAAAAGAAAGAGCATCTTATATTACGCCGGTTCCACGTGGCGTTGGACCATTGACAATTACAATGCTTTTATCAAATACGATTAAAGCAGCAAAAGGATTGACTTCAGGTGAGTGATAAGTACCTGACAGTAACAGCACTTACCCGTTATATAAAACGAAAGATTGATACAGACAATCATTTAAAAGATGTTTGGCTTATGGGAGAAATTTCAAATTTCAAGCATCATAACCGTGGTCATATGTATTTAACAATCAAGGATGAACAAACGAGAATTCAAGCAGTAATGTTCGCTGGGAAAAATCGCTTATTAAAATTCATTCCCGAAAATGGGATGAAGGTTCTCATTAGAGGTGAAATAAGCGTATTTGAAGCGTTTGGTCAATATCAATTATATATCCATCAAATGGAGCCAGATGGAATTGGGGCCTTATTTTTAGCCTACGAACAATTAAAAGAAAAATTATCCAAGCAAGGTTATTTTGATCATCAAACAAAACAACCAATCCCGACATATCCACGACATATCGGAATTATTACATCACCGACAGGAGCAGCTGTGAGGGATATAATTATAACATTAAAACGACGTTATCCCATTGTTCAAACTACAGTGCTTCCTGTTTTGGTTCAAGGAGAAAATGCTCCCGGAACAATAGTTGATGCTATAAACAAAGCTAACCAAATGAATATGTTTGATGTTCTGATTGTAGGGCGAGGTGGTGGCTCAATAGAGGAATTATGGAGTTTCAATGAAGAAATAGTTGCAAAAGCTATCTACCAATCACGTATTCCGATTATTTCAGCTGTTGGGCATGAAACAGATAATACTATTAGTGATTTTGTAGCAGACTTAAGAGCGCCTACTCCCACAGGAGCTGGGGAAATAGCCGTTCCATCCCAACAAGAATTGCTTGATAGATTATCGGTCTGGCAACAAAGACTATCCAAAACAATGGAGCATAAACTTTATTTACAGGAAAGAACACTCGGACGTCTTAATCAGTCATATGCTTTCCGTTATCCAGAGCAATTGTTGAGGCAAAAAGAACTTGAGTTGGATAAATCAATCGAAAGACTAGATAGAATAACAGAAGCACAAGTAGAACTTCGGAAAGATAGATTTAACAACGTATATAAAAGACTTATGTCTCAGCCCCCTTATAAACAATTGAACGAATCTAAACGAATGTTGAATCAATTAATGAAACAACATAAACAAGCGTTCAATCGAGTTCTCGAGAAAAAAACCTTGAATTTATCGGCGACTATTGACAAGCTTTCATTACTAAACCCGCTAGAAGTGATGAAACGAGGATTTGCTATCCCATTTACAACAAATGGAGAATTAATTAAAAGTAAAGGGCAAGTCGCTAAAAATGACTTAATACAAGTGGAATTATCCGATGGACATTTGGATTGTCAAGTCTTAGAAATAGAGGAGAAATAACCGATGGATACACCAGATGCAATGACATTTGAAGAAACTATGGAAAAGTTAGAAAAAATTGTTGAAAAATTAGAAGAAGGCGATGTACCTTTGGAAAAAGCCATTAATTATTACCAAGAGGGTATGAAGTTATCTAAAGTATGTAGTGATAAACTGAAAAATGTTCAGGAAAAAATAGTTAAAATAGTAAACGAACAAGGAAAACTTGAACCTTTTGATATTCAGGAGGACGAATGAGCGTGAATGTTAATTTAACTGAATATATAAGTGAAAAACAAACATTAATTGATAATAAAATTACAGACTATTTTCGCGATCAAGATATACCAGAGCAATTAAAGGAGTCAATGTTATATTCATTGCAAGCTGGTGGGAAGAGGCTGAGACCCGTCTTGTTGTTTGCAAGCTACCAAGTGTTTAAGGAAGATATTAGTCCTGTTGTATCATCTGCTGTTGCGTTAGAAATGATTCATACTTATTCTCTTATTCATGATGACCTTCCCGCGATGGATGATGATACCTATCGTAGAGGTCAATTGACAAACCATAAAGTCTTTAATGAAGCTACGGCAATTTTAGCAGGAGATGGATTGTTAACTTATAGTTTTGAAATCATTGCACGTGATCTTCTTCTAACAATAGAACAAAAGGTAGAAGTTGTTAAACTTTTAGCTAAAGCTAGTGGGCCAGAAGGTATGGTGGGTGGTCAAATCCTTGATTTAGAAGCTGAAAATCATGGCGTGAATTTGGAAGGTTTGGAACGGGTTCATACATCGAAAACAGGTGAATTACTCAAGTTTGCTATTTCAATAGGTGCATATCTAGGCGGCGCTTCAGAAGCTCAGATTTCTGAGTTGGAACGATTTTCATATTACCTAGGTTTAATATTCCAAGTCCAGGATGATATTTTAGATGTTACTGGCGATGAAGAAAAAATTGGAAAAGCAGTCGGTAGCGATGAAGATAATGAAAAGAGTACCTATCCTAAACTTTTAGGTCTACAAGGTGCCATTGATAAAAAAAATGAATATGTCCAATGTGCTAAAGAAGCATTGACAAAGGCTCAAGCAGATACATCTATACTTATGGCTTTGACAGATTATTTCAGCCAAAGGGATCATTGATTGTCTATATATTTTCTTGATCATATGGTATAATAGGGATGATTAGGGATGGTATAGTATTCTAGTCAACCCTCCGTTTCTGAAGGCGGGGCTAAAAATCCGCTAAAGGGCATATCGATGAAGTTCCTTGTGTTGGCTTGAGGCGCCC
>Ga0209487_1002805_pt1 | contig 13961 bp, 15 predicted proteins | sample Poulit2012_FD_187524 | JGI IMG/M metagenome (GOLD analysis project Ga0209487, IMG submission 187524) | Agricultural soil microbial communities from Georgia to study Nitrogen management - Poultry litter 2012 (SPAdes) (version 2) | ecosystem: Environmental > Terrestrial > Soil > Agricultural land... | reverse complement strand
TTAAAATATAAATATATTTTCTCCATTATAGCATAAACTTTTACTCATATTAATAATATATTTTCATAAATATAAGAAGTACGTAAATAAGAAAGGAGTTTTATGTATGATCAGTGGTAATGTCGATTCTTTAATGAAGCAAACATTTTTGTATAGTTATATTTTAAGTCAGCCTTTTACCGTTTATGTCGACGCATACCCTGAAATTGAACATAGGATCTTACTAGAAACAAGTCATCTCCAGTATGGGGAACATAATAAAGCTGTACGCATCTTGCAAAAGAAATTAAAAGATTTTGACTTATATCAGGAAGAGATTGATGGTTACTATGGTGTTTATACAGAATATGCTTTAAAACAATTACAAATGGAATATGGAATGACTGCAACTGGTGAAGCGAATGAAGCGACTATTAAGCTAGTAGTAAAAACAGATTTAGATAAAAAATTAGAACGTCTTGAAGCGTTACCTGCTGAAATTGACACGAGCAACAAAAGTGATCATATTATTCTTATCCAGGAGATTTTAGCAGACTTAGGTTATTATACGGGAGAAATAGATGGAATATATGGACCTTTAACTGAAGAAGCTATTCATGTAGCAGACAGGACTTATGATTTACACCTAGCAGATAAGTTAACAAAGGAAGAAATAAAGATGATTGTAAAAGAAGAAAAGAAGGAAATTGAAAAAAAGGAAGTTGTTTCTGAAAAAAATAATGATATTAAAACAATAAGTAGAACAGAATCATTCATCCAATCTGCAAAATCCTTAATTGGTTCTCCTTATCAATGGGGTGGAACATCGCCAAGTGGTTTTGATTGTAGTGGCTTTATTCAATTTTTATACAGTGAACAGGACATGACAATACCGAGAACAGTATCTGATATTTGGAATTTCTCAACACCTGTTGACTCACCTTCTGTTGGAGATCTCGTCTTTTTTGAAACCTATCAAGCTGGTCCCTCCCATGTAGGTGTATATATTGGAAATGATACATTTATTCATGCAGGTTTATCAAATGGCGTTGAACAGGCGAATTTAAATGAACCCTATTGGAAAAGTAGATATTTAGGTTCAAAACGAATTCCATGAAAAAAAGCACGAGTAGTAAACTCGTGCTTTACCATTCATCATAAAACTTTTCTAGAAATAATTGCATAAATTGATGTCGTTCTTCTGCTATTTGTTTTGCATAATTCGTATTCATTTGATCCTTTATTAATAGTAATTTTTCATAAAAGTGATGAATAGTTGTATTCTTATTTGATTCTGGATCATATATTAATTGATTTGCAGCTCCTCCATAGGCAAAAGTGCGTGCAATGCCTATTGCCCCTATCGCATCTAGTCGATCAGCATCTTGAATGATTTTTCCCTCTTTTGTTTCAGGTACTCTTTGTTTACGAAAAGATATGTCTTTTATAGCTATGAATATTTGTTCAATAACATATTCTTCTATTTTAATTGAGCGAAAAAAATGTTTCATCTTTTCAATGGCTTGTTCAGGATGCTCAAACAGCTTCTTATCACCAATATCATGAACGAGTGCACCCGCTTCACAAACAAAAACATCAGCATTTTCTTTTTGAGCGATTATTTTAGCTAATCGTGCAACTCGTTTCATATGGTAAAAATCATGACCAGTACTATCTTTTGAGAAAAGGCTTTCTACGTATTGTTCAATTGCTTTAATATGCTTTAGTTCACTGTTAAAATAAGCCAACTGCTTTACCGTCTTCTGTAACATCCATATCTAGTGCTGCTGGTTTCTCTGGGAGACCTGGCATTGTCATCATTTGCCCGGTTAGGACGACAATAAATCCAGCACCGATAGATGGACTTAATTCACGAATTGTTAAAATGAAATCTTTTGGCCGACCAACTTTTGTTGGATCGTCAGTGAGCGAATATTGCGTCTTTGCCATACAAACAGGCAGATGATTCCAACCTTGTTTCTCATAAAATTCTAGTTGGCTTTTAGCTTTATTTGAAAATTCAACATCTTTAGCTCCATATACTTTTTGAGCAATTTTTCGTACTTTTTCTTCTAAAGAATCTTCATCATTATATAAATAGGTGAAGTTTCGTTCAGTAGATTTGGTTGTTTCAACAACTTTTTTAGCTAATTCTACTCCACCTTCTCCACCTTTCGCCCACACATCTGCTAATGCAACATCTATATCTCGTTCTTCACACCAATTTTCAATGTAGTCTGTCTCTGATTTCGTATCTGTTGGGAATTTGTTAATCGCTACGACAAAAGGTAAACCGAATTGCTTAATGGTTTCAATATGTTTTTCTAAGTTTTCCATTCCAGCTGCAAGAGCATCGACATCTTCTGTTGTTAATTCATTTTTATCTAAACCACCGTGCATTTTTAAAGCTCGTACAGTTGCTACAATGACTACTGCATCCGGCTCAAATTTTCCGGCTCTTGTTTTAATGTGCAGGAATTTTTCAGCTCCCAAATCAGCGCCAAATCCAGCTTCAGTTACTACATAATCTCCGAGTTTAGCTGCCGTTTTCGTCGCTATAATACTATTACATCCATGGGCAATGTTAGCAAAGGGCCCTCCATGGATAATCGCTGGAGTGTTTTCCGTCGTTTGGACAAGATTCGGTTTAAACGCATCCTTCAGTAATAAAGTTAATGCACCTTCAACTTCTAAATCTTTTACTCGTACAGGTTCTTCATCGTATGTATAACCAATGATGATTTCAGAAATTCGATTCTTTAAATCTTGTAAACTTGTTGCTAAACATAATACGGCCATGATTTCCGAAGCTACTGTTATATCAAATCCATCTTCTCTTGGAACACCGCGTAATGGTCCACCAAGTCCAACGACGATTTCACGTAGCACACGGTCATTCATATCCATAACTCGTTTCCATTCCACTCGACGTGGATCAATATTTAATCTATTCCCTCGTTGAATATGATTATCAATAAAGGCAGATAATGCATTATTTGCTGTTGTAATTGCATGAATATCTCCGGTGAAATGAAGGTTTATATCTTCCATCGGTAGCACTTGTGAATAACCACCACCGGCTGCTCCACCTTTCATTCCCATGACGGGACCTAAAGATGGCTCACGCAAAGTAATGACAGCGTTCTCACCAATTTTATTTAAAGCCTGACCTAAACCTACTGTCACCGTTGACTTCCCTTCTCCTGCAGGTGTTGGGTTTATGGATGTAACTAAAATAACTTTTCCATCTGGTCGATCAGAAAGTTTTTCTAACAAATTGTCAGCTAATTTAGCTTTTGTATGTCCGTAAGGTTGCCAATCCTCCTCAGTTAGCTGTAAATTTTCTGCAATATCCTTGATAGGCTTCAGTTCAGTCGATTGTGCAATTTCAATATCTGTTTTCATAAATATCTTCCTTTCTATTTAATTATTGTTTATCTATATTGTTAATTTTACCATAAATATATGATAAATAAATGAAAAATAACTCTCATCCTTAGTATTCTTGACATTATAACCGTAAACAAGCTATATTAGAAACAAGCAAAGATAATAATGAGTAGATAAAAGAGTCGTTTTATTTTTCATATAAACCTTCTTTCTGTCTGATTTGTTATTCTCTTTGCATAATCAATAATGGATACACATCCTAGGAGGTAAATATTTACATGTCTAATGAAGTAGAAAATGGCGTTGTAAAGTGGTTTAATGCTGAAAAAGGTTATGGGTTTATTCAACTTGAGGAAGGAAATGACGTATTTGTTCATTACTCCGCCATTCAAGAAGAAGGTTTTAAATCCCTAGAGGAAGGTCAAGAAGTTTCCTTTGAAATTGTCGAAGGTGAACGTGGACCGCAAGCTGCTAATGTAATAAAACTATAAGGTAGCAAAAATATATAAACAGCAATCTGAATCGCTCAGATTGCTGTTTTTTTATTATTTTTTCAGTCTTAAATGATGTGATAAATCCCCTTGACAAGATAATTTTCCTTTTTAAAAATCGTCATATTGACACGATTTACTAATAATTTTGTCACATAACTGTCATATACTTTATTAACAAAATTGTTAGTAAAGTGCTTAATACATAGCGTCTTAATCCATTTTGAACAATTTGTGAAACGTTGCCAAACACCATTACTTAAGACTGATGAATTGTGTATCATATTAATTGAGGCTGATTTGAAGCCTTGTTCAAGTGAATGGATAATGTTTTGCAAACAATACTTGAAAGGAGTGACGTACATGGCAAAACACGAAGAAAGTATAAAACAGCAACATGAAGAAGGGGAGGAAGAACTTTCTGGTACCCTAGCTTCTGTAATGCTTCTAGGTGGCTTTCTTATCGTATCTTGGGTAGGTGTTTTAATACTATATTTAATTCGATAACTTTTACAAATGAAACAAAGGGGATATGCAAATATGAAAATGCATAGGTATGAAAAAATTTGGTTAGCATTTGGAACAGGTACATTGCTCGTGTTCCTCATTGTTGTTGGAATTAGTGCTTTTTATATGGGTAATCAACCGCCAAGTTGTGCAGTCACATTAGACCCAGCACTCGTCGATGAGGAAGCACCATTCAATGAACCAGGACTAGTAGAAATTGGTGATAATGAATATCAATTTACGATTGTAGCATCCGCATTTAATTACGATGTCGGTGAAGAAGACAAAGTCGTACAAATTCCAAAAGGAGCTACTGTTCACTTTAATGTTACAACGAAAGATGTTATTCACGGATTTGAAATAGCTGGAACGAACGTGAATATGATGTTAGAACCTGGTTATGTAAGTACATTAACGAATACATTCAAAAAGGAAGGTACTTACACAATGATCTGTAACGAATATTGTGGTACAGGGCACCATTTAATGCATGCGACTATTGAGGTGGTAGACGAATGATAAAATCAATTCAACGTTTGAATAAAAAAGACGCAAGATTAGCTATGGCCCATATGTATGTAGCTTTTGCTGCATTATTTGTAGGGGCAACGGCTGGATTACTTCAAGTTCTTCAGCGAACAGGTAAATTTGAATTACCTGCAGGAATCGGCTACTATCAAATCTTAACGGTTCACGGTGTAACACTTGGTCTTGTAATGACTACTTTCTTTATTATTGGTTTTATGTTAGCTGGTCAAAGTAGGACAGCTGGGGAGTACACTAACGCAGAAAGAAATATTGCGTGGGTTGGATTTTGGCTCATGCTCGTTGGAAGTATTTTAGCAGCTGTTTACATTTTACTTAATGAAGCAACAGTATTATATACATTCTATGCACCAATGATGGCCCACTCCTCCTTCTATATTGGTTTAACGCTAGTCGTAGTAGGAACATGGTTTGGTGCTTTTGTAGCATATAAGCGGCATCGTAGATTTTTAAAGGAAAATCCAGGTGAAAGATCACCTTTATTTAGCTTCATGGTTGTTATAAACTTTGCGATGTGGCAAATTGCAACATTAGGTGTCGCATCTGCTATGTTGTTACAATTTATCCCATGGTCTTTAGGATTTGTCGATTCAATTGACGTCCTAGTCAGTCGAACATTGTTCTGGTATTTCGGACACCCACTTGTTTATTTCTGGTTATTACCTGCCTATATGGCTTGGTATGTCATTATTCCGAAAATTATCGGAGCAAAAATATTCTCAGATGCATTAGCTAGATTATCATTTATCTTGTTATTATTATTTTCTATTCCAGTTGGATTCCACCACCAGTTAACAGAGCCTGGTATTGATCCATTCTGGAAGTATATTCAAGTTATCTTAACATTCTTAGTCGTCATACCATCATTAATGACTGCCTTCTCCCTTTTCGCAACCTTTGAAACAAGAGGTCGTGAATTAGGTGCTAAGGGTCTCTTTGGATGGCTTAAGAAAATGCCTTGGGGAGATGTTCGCTTCTTCGCTCCATTCATAGGAATGCTTTTATTCATCCCTGGAGGAGCTGGAGGAATTATTAACGCATCAAACCAAATGAACCAAGTCGTTCATAATACAATGTGGGTTACTGGACACTTCCACTTAACCGTAGCAACAACCGTTATTTTAACGTTCTTCGGAATTGCCTATTGGCTCATTCCTCATTTAACGGGGCGAAAATTAACATCGACGATTAACAAACTTGGAATCTATCAAACAATCATATGGACAGTCGGAATGCTTTTCATGTCTACATCCATGCACTGGCAAGGATTACTCGGTGGACCAAGACGTTCAGCGTTCTCTGAATATGCCGGAAATGCGGATACAGCATCATGGATACCCTTCCAAATGTTCCAAGCTGTTGGTGGAGCTATTCTGTTCATTGGTATGATTATGATGATTGGTATTTTCATCTATCTAGCTTTTTTTGCACCAAAGGGAGAAGAAGAATTCCCAATTGCAACAGAAGCAGAAACAGCTATGGAAACACCAGCTGTATTTGAAAATTGGCCACTTTGGATTGGTATTACAGTAGCACTAATCTTGTTTGCCTACACAATACCGTTTATCGATATTATCCAAAATGCACCACCAGGATCACCAGGATTTAAATTGTATTAAGATTTATATTTTGGGGAATTGGGAGGAGGATATCTTTATCCCCCTCCCCTTTCCTATTATTTTGCCATTATATTTATTTTTATTTGTTTATGTTATAAATTACTTTTTGAGTTATAATAATGTGCATAGGAGGTTATATTTTTGAAAAAGAGAACTTATATCATATTTACCGTAGTTATCATTCTAGGAATTGCAGCAGGTGTTTTTTACTTAGAAGTTATCCGACCGGGTACAACTAAAATACCAGACAACATTGTCATGGATAACGCATTTGAAGGTGAATACTCTTTCGATGATATGCCCGAAAAGGTGCGTCTCATTGAATTTATGTATACAAACTGCCCTGATGTTTGTCCAGTAACAACTGCTGAAATGTCTAAATTAAGACAGCAATTCATGAAAGAGGGCGTTTTTGGTGATAAGGTAGAATTCTTAACAATTACGATTGATCCAGAGCATGATACAGATGAAATTCTCCAAGATTACGCTCAAAGATTTGAAGTAGAGTCAGCTGATGATGGTTGGAAATTTTTACGAGGAACAGATGAAGATACTAAAGAATTAGCAGAAGCCTTTAGATTTATGTATCGTGATCCAGGTACAGGAGATATTATTCATACAACATATACATTTTTCTTAGATGAGAAAAATAATTTAATCGATAAATTCCCAATGGGTAAAGGTTTTGATACAGATAGAGTATATAAGCGTATGATGAGAGCCGTTAATAAAATGTAAACAATAAAACCGCCATTAATGGCGGTTTTATTTATCTCTTTCCAAAATATTGATAAAAATCCGTTCTTATATATCCGTTAAACAGTTTTCTTTTTCTAGTTGCATCTTTACCGTAATGTCTTTCAAAATAACGGTTAGCTGTTAAAACATATACACTCCACTTCGGATGTTTACGCATGATATTGCCTAATGTTTTATAAATTTGTGTCACTTCTTTGTCTTTTCCAATTCTTTCTCCATACGGTGGATTTGAGACTAAGTACCCTATTTCTTTTGTAATCGCTAAGTCAGCAACTTGCATTTGTTTCCATTCAATTAAATCACTTAAACCTGCTTCTAGTGCGTTATTTTTTGAAATATCTACCATTTTGTGATCGATATCTGATCCGATAATTTCAAGAGATTGATCATAATTTGCTAAATCTTCGGCTTCTTCTAAAGCTAAATCCCAAACGTCGTCAGGAATAAAATCCCAATTTTCAGAAGCAAATTCCCTGTTAAAACCTGGGGCTATATTTTGTCCGATTAAAGCTGCTTCAATTGGAATTGTACCAGAGCCACAGAATGGATCAATAAATGGTTCATCTGGTGTCCAATTTGTAAGTAATATTAAAGTTGCTGCTAATGTTTCTTGGAGTGGTGCTTCACCTTGTTCTACTCGGTAACCTCTACGATGCAATCCTGAACCAGAGGTATCAATCGTTAGAGTAACTTTATCTTTTAAAATAGCAACCTCTACTCGGTATAAGTCCCCTGTTTCGGGTAATCGGGATGCTAACCCGTGATGCACTGTTAAACGGTCTACAATCGCCCGTTTAACAATCGCTTGACAATCCGGAACACTATGTAATTTTGATTTTACGGAACGACCAATAACAGGTACTTCTCCATCCTCAGGAATAAATTGTTCCCAAGGTAAATTTTTCGTTTGTTCAAATAAATCATCAAAAGTTGTTGCTTCAAATTCACCTACGAGTAATTTAATTCGATCCGCTGCACGCAACCAAAGGTTACTTCGAGCAATTGCCGATAGAGGTCCTTTAAATGTCACTTTACCATTATCAATCTTTGGATCATAACCTAATTTACGTACTTCGTTTCCAACAACCGATTCTATACCCATTGCAGCCGTAGCTATTAATGTAACTTCTTGCTTCATAATTGCTTCCTTTCTTCCATGATTATGTATAAAATAAAAACCTTTCTAATGTGTTCATAACATTAGAAAGGATTTACGACCTGTTGAATACTCGATAAGCCATGTTCTGTACCTTTTGTACTGCAAACGGTGGTCAGCCTCGTACTCCAGTCATAATCATCTATCTGCAAGGTAATCTTACTTACCTGCCTCCTTAACAGTTGAGTTCCCGTTAAAGGAGTGCCCCTACCATATGTTTGGGTTGCTCACTCATGGGGTTTACCCGTTCCACCTAATATGTTTCCATATTAGCTCGTCTCTGTGGCACTTTCAAGGTTATTCCATATCAAAAAGACTTAGGAATATGAACCTGCCGTTAACCTTTCAACAAAGGTCACCTTGACTTATTGTTTCGTCAAGCATGAACACTACAAACATCTCAGTTTGTGTGAGCATGGACTTTCCTCTACATGAAAATATCATGCAGCGATTATGTGAGTATTCAACTTCCAATATGCATTATAACATATAAATAAAGATGATTCATTGTAAGTATTTGTTATTTCAAACTTTGAGTACTTCTTCCAAAAACTTCCTTTTCTAAATTTGAGAGTCTTTGTAAAATATCATAGTTTACTTGTTGTGTACGTTGAGGTGAGTGAGATCGGCTTTGCTCAGTATCTATACGTCGACGTAAATTTTTAATTTCGGATTGCAGTTCATTAATTTTCTTATCATAAGCTTGATAATCTAGAATAATCATATCTAGAAATTCATCTACTTCCTCTTGATTATATCCTCTAATTCCTGTTTTAAATTCTTTATCTAAAATGTCTTGTGCCGATAATTGAGTAATTGATTTTTCCATTTAAATCACCCCATTTTTATACTATAAAATTGTTATAAATAAATTAAATGAGATTTCTTTTAAACATCTACACATTAGTATATCATTATTAAAAAAGAAATTGAATATGACCAATGATTTTATTTTCCTTCTTCTAAGTGCTTTGGTTGGAATGAATTAGGTAATAGTTCTTCAATATTTGTTTCTATAACGTTATCCTGCAAATTTAATAAATAAATAGGTATGTCTATATCAAAAAACTCGGCCATAACTTGTCTGCACGAACCACATGGTGAAACAGGACCGTTAGTATCTGCAACTACAGCCATTCCTTGAAATTGTTTGTGACCTTCAGAAATCGCATTAAAAATAGCTACTCTTTCTGCACAACAACTCACTGGATATGAGGCATTTTCAATGTTACATCCTGTATATATTTCCCCAGATTTCGTTAATAATGCAGCACCAACATTAAAATTTGAATAAGGTGTGTAAGCCTTTTCCCTAATATGTTTTGCTTGTTCTATTAATTTTTCCTTCATTTACAGCTCCTCTTTTCTTTCAATTTCTTCGAGTATTTTTTCAAATATTAATAAAGATGATTTATATCTTTCCATATATAATCGACGTCGGATATCTACATAATAACTATGTAAAATTAGAACTTCTACATTTTCTTTTGTTGCAACAATTTGTGGAAAATATACATTTATATCATGATTGTTTTTTATGTAAGCTATTACTTCTTTTTCCCAATCATTTAACAGATGAAAAAGTGGTTCTGTCTCCTTTTTCATTTGTTGAAAAAATGTATGATCACTCATGTGTTCTGGTGGATTATTAGCTTCAAATCTTTCTTTAAGCTTTTTCATCCATGCAATTAGTTCTTCCGTTTGATGCTTTATGATCACTAACAATCCCCTTTCTAATCGTGAACTTTCTTTATGTATATATATATTATCATTTTTTATACAAAAATACATATATTCTTATTGTGAACAAATAGATAAATATTCATTGAAATTCATTTAACATATGATAGGATATTACTAATTACGAATATGAGGAGCATCTAGTTCATGTTAACTGATTATCACGTACATATGGCGGAAACCGGCGGCTTTTCCTTAAATTATTTAAAACAATATATCAAGAATGCAAAAAATAAAGGTATTCAAGAACTTGGTATATCTGAACATGCATATTTCTTTTATGAAACACAAGATATTTTGTCAAATGATTGGGTAGATAATCGACGGCATTTATATTTTGAAGAATATCAAACCTTTTTTGATCGTGCGAATGAAAAAGATTTACCTGTTAAAATGGGTATAGAAATGGATTATACGCCTGGTAAAGAAGAAGAAATGGAAGAATTTATTGATAATCATCCTTTTGATTATGTAATAGGATCAGTCCATTGGATTGATAATTGGGGTATTGACTTAGATATTCATAAAAGGAAATATGATGAACATGACATTCAAGAGGTATATGAGAGATATTTTAATAAAATTGTTACTTTAGCAGAATCACAACTGTTTGATTTTGTTGGTCATGTAGATTTAATTAAAATATTTGGTTACAAACCGAAGGATAAACATTTCATCCAACATGAGTATGAGCGAGTTGCAGAATCCCTTGCACATTCTAAGACATGTATAGAAATTAGTACAGCGGGTTTAAGAAAGCCTGTTGGAGAAATATATCCCGATCCTTCATTTTTGCAAACATGCTTTGATGCTGGAGTAGAAATTGTATTAAGTTCTGATGCTCATGAACCAGAAACCGTCGGCTTTGCTTATGAAAAATCAATTGAACTTGCACGTTCCGTTGGTTATGAACATATTCAAACATTTTCAAATCGTAAAAAAACAACATATCCATTAGCTAAAAATGTATTATCATCAAATTGAGCTGTCTACGTTTCCTAGACAGCTCTAATTTTATACATTAATTAATTTCGCTTGATAAACATCGTTTATTTGTTCAATTTCATCTAATATATATTGGGGAATTTGCTTATCTATTCTAAGAAACATAATTGCATCCCCACCCTCTTTTTCTCTTGCAACTTGCATCGTAGCAATATTAATGCCATATTCAGCTAATTTTGTTCCTACATATCCAATAGCACCAGGCTGATCTTTATGATTAATAAAAAGAATATGCCCTCTTAGTTCGATATCAATTGTGTAATCATCAAATTGAACAAGTCTTGGTCCTAGACCAGATAAAAGTGTTCCTGAAACCACAAAGGATTCGTCATTTGCTCTAATTTTTACTTTAATTAAATTTGCAAAATTGGTTGATGCGCCGGATTTATGTTGATGAATTTCAATATCTCGTTTAGTCGCTAATCGAATTGCATTTATATTATTTATCCGTTCTCCTAAATGTTGTAATAACAATCCTTTCACAACACTTCTTGTAATCGGTGTTGTATTAATATCATTTAGTACACCAGCATAGGATACATGGACTTCATCGATAACCGTTGATTTTATTTTAGATAAAAACATTCCTAACTTCTCGCCTAATTCAAAATATGGCTGAATTTTCTGTAAAACTTCTACAGGAAGTGATGGTATGTTTACTGGATGTTTAGCCAGTCTGCCCGAAAGTAGTCCGACAACATCTTGACTGACAACTTTAGCAACACTTTTTTGAGCTTCTACAGTACTTCCACCTAAATGTGGTGTTACGATAACTTGATCTAATGTTAGTAATTTATTATTTATTGGTGGTTCTTCTTCAAAAACGTCTAGAGCCGCTCCCGCAATTTTCTTCTTTGTTAATGATTTGTATAAGGCTTCTTCATCAACAATACCACCGCGAGCACAATTTATTAAATAGGCAGTGTTTTTCATCATATCCAATTGTTTATTGCTTATTAAATGATGAGTATCTTTCATATATGGAGTATGAATAGTAACAAAATCAGACTGTTGTAAAACTTTATCTAAAGATTTTAATTTTATCCCGATTGATTCTGCTTTCTTTTCTGAGAAAAACGGATCATAACCAATTACATTCATTTTTAAACCTTTTGCTCTGAAAGCTACTTCAGTTCCGATGCGACCTAATCCAATAATGCCAAGGGTTTTCCCCCGAATTTCTACACCAATGTATTGAGAACGATTCCACTCGTTATCTTTTAGTGAGTAACATGCTTGAGGAATATTTCGAGCAAGGGACATGAGCATTGCAATTGTGTGCTCGGCAGCGGAATTTACATTACTATTTGGAGCATTTACAACAACGATACCATAATCGGTAGCTGTTTCTAAATCAACGTTATCAACGCCGACACCCGCCCTTCCGATGACTTTTAATTGCTTCCCTTTTTCGATAATTTCTTTTGTTACTTCTGTTTGACTACGGATGATTAGTGCATGGGTATCTTCAATTTCTTCTAATAATTCATTGTACGTTAAATTTGTTGCTATTTTAACGTTTATATTTTTAGCCTCTTTTAAGGGTTGAATACCTACATCACTTATAGGATCGGCAATTAATACTTTATATGTCATCGTTTACCACCCTCCAGAAATATATACATCTTGTGCAGTTGCTACTCCTGATCCGAGGGTAATATCATATCCTATCTTTTTTAAGCCTATTTCTAGTAAACTTAATAGTTGTAAAATGTGTGCAGGGGTGCAATATCCCATATGTCCAATGCGGATTATTTCACCTTTTAATTTTTGTTGACCACCGGCAAAAATAAGGCCAAATTGTTCTTGTAAGATACTCCTTAGCTCATCGGCTTGGTCATTAGGGATACGAGCAGCAGTTACAGTTGGAGAAGCATATTTGTCATCTGTTACAAGAAGTGGTATGTGTAATGCCCGTAAAGCGGAACGGACCATATCCTTCATTAAAAGATGACGTTTATAAATATTTTCTAATCCCTCTTCCTTAAACATGACTAATACTTGGCGTAACCCCATTAATAGAGATAAAGCTGGCGTATAAGGAGTTGAACTACTTTCTAATGCTGTTTTATGTTTTAAAACATCTAAATAAAAATGTGGTTGTTTATTTGTCTTAATTTGCCTTTGGGCTTTTTTACTTAAAGCTACAAAACTTAAACCTGGTGGAAGCATAAACGCTTTTTGAGAACCAGAAATTAAAATATCAATATTCCATTCATCCATCTTTGTTTCAACAGCTCCAACAGCTGAAACACCATCAACGATCATTAGTGCATCACTTTTTTGCTGAATGAGCTCACTTATTTCTCGAATAGGATGTAAAACACTAGTAGATGTTTCACAGTAAGTCGTAAACACCGCTTTTATATTTGGATATTTTTTTAACATTTTTACGACATCATCAAGTTGTACGGCTTCACCCCACTCATAGGTTAAGTAATGTACACGTAAGTTAAAAGTTTCACATATTTGAGCAAATCTTTTTCCAAATGCGCCCGAAACAACTACGAGTACTTCATCTCCTTCAGAAACACTATTGACAACAGCTGCTTCTAATGCTGACGTTCCACTTCCTGAAAGAACAATTACTTCTTCTGTTGTACCAAAGATTTTTGGTAAAGAATCTCTAATCTCTTGTAATAAGTTTTTGGCATCTTCACTACGATGGCCAAACATAACTTCATTCATCGCTTGTTGAACTTGAGGTGGTATAGGCGTAGGACCAGGAATTCTAAGTAATTCTGGATGATTAAACATTTAATTTCCTCC